>Ga0256405_10001263_pt1 | contig 70827 bp, 90 predicted proteins | sample RumenRJG_02DNA_FD_189096 | JGI IMG/M metagenome (GOLD analysis project Ga0256405, IMG submission 189096) | Bovine rumen microbial communities from Lethbridge, Alberta, Canada - RJG_02 | ecosystem: Host-associated > Mammals > Digestive system > Stomach > Rumen | place: Canada: Alberta...
CCACATGGACATGGATCATTACGACCTACTTTAGTACTCTTCTTTGGAGTTTTCTTAGCTACCTTACTTTCATCATCAGCTGCTTTACCCTTAGCTACTTCTTTTCTTTCAGCATTTTGTCTAACTTCTGCCTTAAGTAAGAACATAGTAGTTTCCTTATCAATAGTATCTAATAAATCTTCAAATAATTCATAACCTTCAGTAGTATATGCACGTAATGGATTTTCTTGAGCATATCCTCTTAAATGGATACCTTCCTTAAGAATACTCATAGTATTAATATGTTCCATCCAGTGAGTATCCATAACTCTTAAAGAAATAGCTCTTTCAAATTCAGAAACAATTTCACTAGGAATACTTGATAATTTTTCTTCATACTCAGAAATAACTTTTTCAGTTAAAACATTAGTAACACTTTCAACAGTTTGATCATCTAAATCTTCAACTTTTACATCATTCTTAACAACTTGATTAATTGATTCAATAATTTCAGTAATATCATTTAAAGTTAAATATCCTTCAGGAGCCAAATGATCTTCAACTAAAGCAGAAACATAATTTTTAATACTTTCAACAACAACACTATGAATATCATCAGTATCTAATATTTCATTACGCATAGCGTAAATTGCTTCTCTTTGCTTATTAATAACATCATCATATTGTAAGATAGTTTTTCTCATATCATAATTATTACCTTCAATTCTTTTTTGAGCAGTCTCAACAGAAGAAGATAACATCTTATTTCTAATAGACATATCATCAGTAAAACCAACACGTTGTAAAATCATCTTAGCTCTATCAGTACCAAAACGAACTAATAAATCATCTTCAAAAGAAACACAGAATTGAGAAAATCCAGGATCACCTTGACGACCAGAACGACCTCTTAACTGATTATCAATACGACGAGACTCATGACGTTCAGTACCAATAACAGCTAAACCACCAAGTTCCTTAACTTCATCAGTTAACTTAATATCTGTACCACGACCAGCCATATTAGTAGCAATAGTAACTGCTCCCTTTTCACCAGCCTTAGCAATAATTTCAGCTTCACGAGCATGGTTCTTAGCATTTAATACTTCATGAGGAATATGTTCCTTCTTTAACATATCAGACAATAATTCACTTGTTTCAACAGCTATAGTACCAACTAATACTGGTTGTCCTTTAGCATGTCTTTCTTTAATCTCATTAACAATAGCTTTATATTTACCTTTCTTAGTAGCAAATAATAAATCACCAAAATCCTCACGAATTACAGGCTTATTAGTAGGAATTTGAATAACATACATGTTATAAATATCTCTAAATTCCTCTTCCTCAGTCTTAGCAGTACCAGTCATACCAGAAATCTTCTTATACATTCTAAATAAATTTTGGAATGTAATAGTCGCTAAAGTCTTAGTTTCCTCTTGGATTTGAACGCCTTCCTTAGCCTCAATAGCTTGATGTAATCCATCAGAATAATTACGACCCTTCATTAAACGACCAGTAAATGGATCAACTATAATAACTTCTCCATTTTCAACAACATAATCAAAATCCTTCTTCATTGCGAAATTAGCTCGAAGTGCTTGATTAATAAAATGAACTAAAGTTGAATTATTAATATCATATAAATTATTAACTCTAAAATACTTCTCAGCCTCATTAACACCCTTATCATCAAGAGTAACAGCCTTTAACTTTTCATCATAAACATAGCCATCATTTTCATGCAACTTTTTCGCAAAACTATCAGCTTGTTTATATAAATTAGCAGAATGCATAGAACCACCAGAAATAATTAATGGAGTTCTAGCCTCATCAATTAAAATAGAGTCAACCTCATCCACAATAACAAAATTAAATGGTCTCATAACACGATCACTAGCCCTAATAACCATGTTATCCCTTAAATAGTCAAAACCAATTTCATTATTAGTAGAATACATAATATCAGAATTATAAGCTTCCTTCTTCTCTTCAATAGAAGAATCCCTATAATTTTTACCAACAGTAAGACCTAAAAAATTATAAACCTTACCCATCCAATCAGCAGCAACGCCAACTAAGTATTCATTAACAGTAACAATATGAACACCCTCACCAGTTAATGCATTCAAATAAGCAGGCATAGTACAAGTTAAAGTTTTACCTTCACCAGTTTTCATTTCAGCAATATTACCATAATGAATTGCTAAACCACCTAAAATTTGAACGAAGAAAGGTTTCTCACCAATAGTACGATAAGCAGCCTCACGAACAGTCGCAAAAGCCTCAACCTTAATATCCTCTAAAGTTTCCCCATTAGCAAGTCTTTCCTTAAACTCAACAGTTTTATGTTGTAACTCCTCATCACTTAATTTACTATATTCAGAATCTAAAGCATCTATCTCACGAGCAATACTTTCAAACTTCTGTAACTCTTTATATTCATGATCAAATATTTTCTTAAAAAGCTTCATTTCGATTCTCCTTTTCTAATACATAGTATATTTTATCAAAAAAATAAGAAAAATCCTAGTAATTTAAACAAAAAAGGCAAAATATTTATTTTGCCTCTAAAATACCATAACCTTTATCTTTACGTTTATAAACAACACATAACTCATTTGTCTTATCATTTTTAAATAAGAAGAAATCATGACCTATTAACTCCATTTGTAAAATTGCTTCTTCCTCACTCATAGGTTTAGTATCAACAACCTTTCTTTTAACAATACTATCATCAACATCTTCAGACGCATCAACGTCAAAATCATTAAAGATAATAGTTTGCTTCAAGTTCTTACGAGCCTTAGTCTTATTCTTTCGAATTTGTCTTTCTAACTTATCAGAAACCAAATCAACAGCAGCATATAAATCACTATGCTTCTCCTCAGCCCTTAAAACCATCTTACTTGCAGGAATAGTAACCTCAACAATTTGTTCCTTACCACGAACCCTAATAGTAACAGTAGCAGTCAAATCAGTATCTTTAAAATACTTTTGAACCCTACCAATCTTAGATTCAATGTAGCTTCTAATTGCTTCAGTAACCTCTATATTCTTTCCATGGATATTAAATTTCATAATATCATCCTCCCAATATAATTATATAACATTTAAAAATCAAAGTCTATTAAACTAAAAAATTTCACAAAAATATCAAAAAAAAACTACTATACTAAAGCAGTTTTAATTTCAACAACATTCTTAGCCTGAAGACCTTTATCAGTTCTAACTAACTCAAACTCAACATATTGACCTTCAACCAAAGTCTTATACCCACTTGAAAGTATAGAAGAATAATGAACAAATATATCTTCACCCTCCTTATACTCAATAAAACCAAAACCCTTATCATTATTAAACCATTTTACTTTACCTTTCATATCATAAATCTCCCTTCTAGTAAAATCGCTTACAATAAAAATATACAACATTTAACACAGTGAATTCAACAAAAACAAAACATCAAAATTCGACAAATTTCTACCGTGCAACATTACTATTATACTATGACATTTTATAACATAATTCGCACAAAACATTAAACTTAAAAAATCAAACATAAAAAGACAAAACAATAAACAAAAAATTAATTATTAATAAATAAATCATCATATTTTCAATCCAAAACCAAGAAAAAAATTTCGATAAAAAAATCAATTATACTGACATCAGAGGTAGGAAATATGAGGAATTATATAATTGATAACTGCATGGATATCATAAAAAAAAATAAGAACTATGATAAAACAAAATTGGCAGAAATAAAATATGGACTTGAAGCTCTATATCTTACATTTACAAAGGTAATAATTATAAGTATATTATGTATAACATTAGGAATATTCAAAGAATTTATAATATTCTTATTAATATATACAATAATACGCACCCCATCATTTGGACTACACGCAACAAAAAGTTGGATATGCCTAGTATCATCAACAATTATATTCATAGGATTACCACTAATAATGAAAACAATAGAATTAAACACAATAATAAAAATAATTATTGGAATAATACTTACAATTGGTATGATGTTATTCTCACCAGCAGACACACATAAAAGACCAATAGTAAATAAAAAAAGAAGAAAGATATATAAAACTCTATCAACAATTATTTCAATAATATATGTAATACTATCAATAGTAATTAAAAATAGATATATATCAAACTGTTTTATATTCGCAATAGTACTACAAAATATAATTATTTCACCAATTACATATAAAATATTTAAACTACCATACAATAACTACAAAGAATATATTAAAACCCATAGTTTAAATGAATAATTTAAACATAGAGAATAAAAAGGAGGGATAATATGGAATTTTTAGCTAATATCTTATCCAACATCGGAGGAGCAATAGCAAAAACTGGTTCAAATGCATGTGTCGTTATAATGATTGATGAACCCGAATGTCCAAAAAGTTTAATTAAATAAAAATAAATAAATAATCAAAAAACCCCAGATAAATTTATCTGGGGTTTTAAATTCATTATATAGAATATAGAAAAAATATAAAACATACATCATACCAATTTCAACTTAATAATTTGTTTAAATACATTTCTATTAACACTTCTAACATTCTCAAATTTATCAGTTTCAGATAAAATCTTTTTAACTAAAGATAACCCATATCCATGACCATCACCCTTAGTTGTATAACCTGATTCATCCAATTTATCAATATCTATCTTACCCTCAAATCTATTAGATACCTCTATAACTAAATTATCATCATCAACATATAAAGATATCATAATACATTTATCATTAATTTTTCTACTTTCCTCTATCGCATTATCTAAGAATACTCCAACTATCTTACATAACCTATAATTATCATCCATACTTAACTTATCAAGTTCAAAATCTCTAACACCACGACCAACATCTAAACTAAATTTGATATGTTCATCTTTCATAACAAGCATTTTTTGATAAATAATACCTTGTAAACCACCAGAAGGAATAGTCATAACTCTAGTATATAAAGCTTCATCATCTTCTTTTTGATCCTTAACAATAGTATCAATATACTTAACAACATCCTTATCTTTTTTCTTAATCATATTTTTAATTATCAATAATTGATTCTTATTCTCATGATTATCAACTCTTTGTCTATCAACCATATCTTCATACTGATGAAGACTATTCATAAGTGAATCATTCTGCGCTTTAACCATAATACTATCACTTTTTTCATTCATCGCCCTATATACAATAAAAGAGTAAATTAATAACAATATAATATTAATTAAAACAACGTAAATTGATTTCATGTCATAATAAATTATTGCAGTTAAAAAACTAATACTCGAAGTAACTAATAAACATATAAAAAGTAATAACTTGAAATTTATAGAATCAGCGATTTCAACAGTTTTTAAATATATTTTTTTTATAAATGGAATAAAACAAAAAACAATATAAATTATTGAAACAATAACATTTGCAATAAACGTATCAAATACATCATTTTTAATTAATGATAAAGTTTTATCAAAGCCAGAAATTAAAATAACAGCAAATATTAAATCAGCAAACGCACAAAGAAGTTGACCATAAATTACACTTATAAATGTTTCATTAAAGTTATTCTTAAAAACAAGCCAATTACATAAACACATAAAAAAAGTAATAATTATAATTTTCAAAAAAGCATTAGAATATAATGAATTAAACATTCCAACAATTGACAAAAAAAAGACAGAAATATACAACCAAGGATTTTTAAAATTAATCTTTTTCCCACAAAATTTTGACCACACAAAAACTTCTGACGAAAACATAAATAAACAACCTAAGAAAAATCCAACATTACCCATTCACAACCAATCCCTTCTTATAATTAGATGATAATAAATCAATAAATTCACCATTATCAAATTCAATAAGATTTTCATGCTTATTAATAACTCTAACTCTATCCATATTAACAAAACAACACCTATGAGTCTGAACAAGTCCATTCTCACACAATTCAACTATTTCCTTTAAAGTTAAATTGACATTATACTCTGCATAAGTTGTTTTAATAATACTCTTTCTAGAAACGGATTCCTTTGTAACATATAAAATATCATTTAGAGGAATAGTATAAATAATACCTTTATCATTAAACTTAATAACCTTCTTATGATGCATAAAACCTAAAGCCTTATTAATAGAATTATAAAGTTTATTTTCAAAATCATCAAACTTAGATAAGAAAGTTAAAAACATTAAATCATCCTGTAATAATACCATTCCAGCCTCATTATGAACTGTAACAAATATAATAATACTATCAATATCAAACTTACGAATTCTTCTCGCAATATCAATACCAGAAGACTCTCTTGTTTCAATATCCATAATATAAATTTTATTAGGTAAATCAGACACCATTAACCTATCAAACTCATCATCATATTCACTAAAAACATGAGTTTTATAAACAAATTTATTTTTCATCATAGCCTTAGTAATAATATCACATACCATATCTGAATACTTCTTAATATCATCAACAACTATAAAATTAATCATCAATCTCACCTTACTATACAAGGGGTTGCTAAAAGTTAATAAGCCCAAATATAATAGTATCATAACAGCAAAAATAAATCAATCCAAAAATTACCAAAAAAAAAGAACTATACACCATAATTAATAGTCCTTTTCTTATAAAAATATTTCCTAATCCAATCAAAAGGAATAACAGTAATAGCAACAATAATCATAAAATTAAACTCCTTAAAATTAAGACCAACAGTCCTAAACAAATTACCACCATAATAAATAAGAATAATCTGTACTATCGCAATAAATAATATAACACATAAAAACACCTTATTCCTAAATAGATTCGCAAACACATTAATACGACTAGTTCTAGCATTAAAACTATTAAATATCCCTATAAAAATGAATAACCCAAAAAAAGCACTCATTAAATACTCATGATTATAACCATCCCTAAATATAGAAGAAATAATAGGCAACTTCAAAAACAACACGCAAAGTAAAGCAGAATAAAACCCAGTAACCAAAATCTCATTCTTCATATAACTATTAATAATAGGCTCCTCTCTAGACTTAGGAAACTCATCCATATATTCAAGTAAAGGAGGCTCATAAGAAAAAGCAATACCAGCTAAAGTATCCATTACCATATTAATCCATAACATCTGAATAACAGTAACAGGAGTTTCAATACCAATAAAAGGACCAACTATAGATAAACCAACCGCACATATATTAACAGTAAGCTGAAAAATAATAAACTTTCGAATACTCTTAAAAATAGTTCTACCAAACAAAATAGCCTTAGAAATAGATAAAAAATTATCATCAAGAATAATAATATCACTAGCCTCACGAGCAACCTCAGTACCACTACCCATCGCAAATCCAACATCAGCCTTCTTTAAAGCAGGCGCATCGTTAACTCCGTCCCCTGTCATACCAACAACTAAACCAAGACTCTGACTAATTCGCACCAATCTACTCTTATCACGAGGTAAAGAACGAGCCAAAACCCTTAATCTAGGAAGAATACTTTTAACCTCATCATCACTCATACTACTAAACTCATCACTAGTCAAAACCAAATCATCAGAACTATTAATAATACCAACATCCCTACCAATACTAACAGCAGTATTCTTATTATCTCCAGTAATCATTACAGTTTGAATATGAGCCTTACTAACTAAAGAAATACCTTCCCTAGCCTCATCTCTAACCTCATCCTTAATAAACATTAAACCTAAAAATATTAATCCATCCATACTGTTAACATTATTATAAGCAAGCGCAATAACCCTAATACCATTAGAAGCCTTCAAATTAATAACATCATTAATCTTACTTTTATTATAAAAAGATCTAACATCACCCATATCAGTATAAAACCTAGTACACTTGCTTAAAATAACCTCAGGAGCTCCCTTAACCAAATTATACTTAATACCAGAATCATCAACATAAGTACTTGAATACTTACTCTTACTATCAAAAGGAACACAAGATAACTTCTCTACCTTCCTAAAATCATTAGAAAAAAATCCCAACAAAGCCCTATCAGTAATATTTCCACCAATTATCCCATTAACGCTATAACTACTAGAATTATTATATATAGAACACATTTTAACCATATCATAAACCTTAGTATCAACTAAACTAGACTCATTATAATACTCCTTCAAAGAACCACTCATAAACCCAACAACCTCTAACTTTCCACGAGTCAAAGTACCAGTTTTATCAGTAAATAAAATATTTATATTACCAGCAGTCTCTATCCCCACCATCTTTCTAACCATTACATTATCCTTAACCATTCTCTTCATATTAGAAGATAAAACTAAAGTAATCATCATAGGTAATCCCTCAGGAACAGCTACAACAATAACAGTAACACTCAAAGTCAAAGCATATAAAATATGACCAAACATAACACGAAAATTAGAAACAGTAGAAACAATAGAATTAAAATCAAACCCATTATCAATAATAACAACATTAAATAAATAAGAAAAACTTACAAGAAAAGCACCAATATAACCAAGTTTACTTATTGACTGCGCTAAATCACGCAACCTCAACTTTAAAGGACTATCAGGCTGACCATCCTGTAACTCCAAAGCAATCTCACCATAAAAAGTATTATCACCAACCTTTTTAACAACCATAATACCCTCACCAGAATAAACAACAGTACCCTTAAAAAGGAAACAATAATCATCACTTGGATACTTATGAGCCTCCCTAGACTCACCATTAATAGAAGACTCATCAACGCTTAAACTACCAGATACAATAACACCATCTGCAGGAATCTTATCACCAGTAGAAAGTAAAACAACATCACCTACAACAACATCATCAACATTAATCAATAACTCCTTACCATTTCTTCTTACCCTACACTTTAACTTAGAAGCCTCCTCCTGTAACTTTAAAAAAGCCTTCTCACTACCATACTCAGAAATAGTTGAAATTAAAGACGCTATCAAAATCGCAATAACAATACCAATAGTTTCATACCAATCAAAACTACTAAATAAAAAAACAACTTTAATCCCTAAAGCAATTAATAAAATCCTTATTATTGGATCACCAAAAGAAGACAAAAGCAACTTAAAAAAACCATCACTCTTCTTACTAGAAATTATATTTCGACCATAACATTTACGACTCTCTATTACTTCACTATCACTTAGTCCATTGTTAATATTCATATACTTGTCCTCCTAAAAAAATATATTTAAAAAAACAAATATTATTAATAATATTAATCGACAAAAAAAGGACTATTGTCCCTTCTTAAAATTCTCATACCACTCTTTTACCTTAGTCTTACCCTTATCATAACCATCACCAACAATACCAGTAAACTCTTCCCAATCTTGACTTGTCTGCTCAACAAATAAATCCTTATACTCACCGACTTTATTATAATTATCCTCACCTAATTTATCACGAGAATAATCCTTAACATTTGTACTACCAGAATGAATGATATCACTCGCTTTACTATATAAAGAACTACCGTTCTCACTTATAGTCTCCTTATAATTAGGAAACTTTAAACAAATCAAATCATCAATAGTAATGATATCGTTAATTAATTGTTGCTTAGCCATATCAGATAAATCACTAAACTTTACACCTTTAATTTCTCCACCATAAAACAAAAAGTCAACACAATATATAAAATACATCTTACCCTTTTCCAATAAATCAGAAGTATCAAAACTATTATGAATATCAGAAACCAACTCATTAAATTGATTCAAAACAATTTCATCATTATTAATAGAAGTAACTTCTTGAGTAGTAGAAATAGTAGACGTAATAGGTTCTGAGGTAGTTGTAGTAATTAAAGTTGTAGTAGATTTAACTGTTGTAATAGTAGTAGTAACACAACTTGTAACTATATCAGTAGTCGTAGAACTATCAATATCAATACTCGATGACTCCTTTTTATTAGAACAACCACATAAATTAAATACAATAACTCCACCAGTTAAAAAAGATAATGTTTTATTAAAAAACTTATAATTCATATAAACCCCTCCAAACAAAATATATTATACATAAAATAAAGAAAAAAATAAAGAAAAAGAGTTACTTATCCAAACTCTTCTCATACTCTTTAATAATATTATAAATACATGAATAACTACGTCTCGCATAAAACTTACAAAACTGTCTTATACTCGCATTACTCCTTTTGTACAAACTAATAATTTTCTTCTTTTCCTCATCACTAATAGTATTAATTGGTTTCCTATTCTTATTACCATGAACTAAACTAATATCACCATCAATGATTTCTTTCTTCAATTTAAGTATATACTTAGGATGATAACCAGTAATTTCAGCAATCTCAATATACGACAAAAAAGACTCATGATTCATTTTTCTCTTAATTAACTTAACTGCTTCCTCTTTTCTATCCATACCATCACCACCTACAATATATCATAAAAGTAATATAATTACAAGATAATTTATCAAAAAAGAAAAAACAAGGAAAACCTTGTTATAAAAACTTTAAATTTGCAATATCATCATTAATAATAGTTACTAAATTTTCAACATTAAATTTATTAAAAGAATCTTTTATATCATCAATAGATTTCATAAATAAATCAAGACGATCAGATAACATCTGAGCAAGTGCAGGCACTTCAATACCTATAGATAAAAGATAATCAATTACCTCACAAACATTATTTTTATTATAAATAACAACATTAATAATATTTTCATAATTATTATTCTCAATAATGTTTATATCTTCATCACTTAACTCATACTTCTTCAAAAAATCCATTTATTTCACCCCTCTAGTAATATTCTTTGTAAGCCAATAATTTTTCTTATCACTTAAACTTCTAAATATTACTTGTCCATTCCTACGAGCATTAATAATATTAGCTGAAATAGACTTTAATCTATAATAAGAAGTTGTAAGTCTAAGTGGATTATTCTTAATATAATCAGATAAACCACATTCCTCAAAACCAGACCTTGAAGTAGCCAAGAAAGGATTAATAACAACAACACTGAAATCCTTGTTGCTAAGAGATAAATCAGATAAAATAGTAATATTCTTAGACAAATCCGGAACAATTAATGATAACATATTATACTTAAAGCAATCACTAACACTTCTATTATTTGCTTCCAATAAAGTTATATTATCCAAAAATAACTCATACATTGGTTGAATATATTGAAATCTTTCAATAACATAAAACTCATTATCATTACGATTACCATCTAATATATTGGAAACATTGACATCTTTAGAAACAAATACTCCTGGAATTCCAAATAACCTATTAATATCAAAATCGTAAGACTCACATATCTCCAAAATATTAGATAAAATAGAAACATTAGATAAAAGTAACAACATAAATAAATTATCACTGCTAATATTTAACTTATTATCAATAATAAACTTAACCATCTCACTAATAGAATCAATATTACATTCAACAAGCAATCTTTTCTCAATATCACTGAACAAGTCAAAATCAATATCAAGATCTTTAAAAACAATTCTTAATTGAACTTCCTCTTTAACATTATCATCTAACTGAGTATTATAATTCTTATTATTATTACGTAAAATGTCATACTTAGCCCTTATTATATCCTCAAGAGGAACATTATTTTCAGAAAAAATCTCATCTAAAGTACCGATATCTCGAACAACACCTGTACCAATCTCAGCACTCAAAGACTGACATTTAGAAATAAAAGACTCTAAATAATCCCTTGTTTCATTATTCTTAGCTTCTAATTCCTCTCTATAATTATTGACAATCTCATAAACACCCTTAACAAGTTCCTCTTGAGAACTATCAATATCCAAATCAAGGCCTTCACTTTTACCCTTAAGAACTATCTTAATCATATCAACATTAGAAATAATACCATCAACAGTCTCCTGATCAGTTATTCCAGATAAAACATCCTTCAAAAAATCATCATCAACATTAATAATATTATTTATATCACTAAATAAATCTTCAACTTTTTTATAATCATCAGTTTTCTTCATACCATTCTTAGTTTCAGACAACATTTGTAACCTATCATGAATGATATTAGAAAGCAAATTAACCAAATAATTTTTAAGTTCCATAAAAACCTCCTACTCATTCCCAAGAAGATTACTTAAATCACTAATCTTATCCTGAATAATACTATTTTCTTGCATCATATCACTATCAATATTATCAATAACCACGCCATTAGAATCTAAAAACTCTAAATTAGACTTAATAGCAACATTCAAAATAACATTAACCTCTTCAGCATCTAACTTACACATATTAATAGTTTCCTGAAAAGAATCAACATCTTCAATTAAACCAATAAACTTATCATCCCCAATAATATCAAAAATATAAGACAAACTTGTAATTTTTGAACTATACTCTTCCTTATCAGACTTTAACTTATCATTAGACAATAACTTCTCATAATATTTATTAACTTTTTTATTAATATCCTCAACATCCTTAACACACTCATTATATTGAGGAAAATGACCTTTATCAATATCCTTACTTGCATCAATTAAATATTTGGCAGCCTTCAACTTATTTATTTCAGTATTAGAAAGTGGAAAAACACGTTCAAAAACTCTAGACAAAATTGTTTCATCATAAAACGGTAAAAGCAAACTATCACTTTTACTATAATTAACTAAATCACCTAAAACTTGAATAAAATCCTCTTCTTTTTCAATATCAGAAACTTTATTCTTATAATCAACAATTATCTTATCTAAATTATCTTTAAATTTAGACAATATGTCCTTAACACTATCCATATTTTCCACCCTCATTATTCTAATAATAATTATAACAAAAAAAATGTAAAATAAACACCCCTAATTTGAAATTTCATATAACTTTTTCTTGACATAAAGAAAAAAAAGTAAATTATCTTGCAATAAAATTACTTTTTAATTTTTATATCATCTAATCTATCTACAATATCGTCTTCATAAAATCTGTAAGTAGCAAGTAATATAATCGCTAAAGGAAGCGCAATAATAATACCAACAACGCCATACAATACGCCACCCGCAAAAACTGCAAAAATTGTTAATAAAGTTGGAATATTATTAGTCTTACCATAAACACGAGGAGAAATAATATAACCATCAATATTAGGACAAATAAACGCTACAATTAAAGTTAAAATAAACAACTTAGTAGAAATAAAGAAAGCAGTAATACAAGCAATTATATTCGCAAATATACCACCGAAATAAGGAATAATCGTAGTAACAGAACATAAAATACCTAATAATAAATAATATGGATGTCCAATTAAGAAGAATATTACAGTATACTCAATAAATTGAATTACAATATACTTCTCTAACCCAACAAAATATTGACTCAACTCATAATCAATTCTCCTTAAATAATTAAATGTTTTCTTATGATGTCTTTTTAATAGTTTTTTCAATCTATCCCTAATTCTATCCATATCAATTAAAAAATAAATAGTTGTAATAAAACAAATAATAAACTTACTTAAAAAATTAATAGACTTAGAAATAAATGAAAAAGAAAAATCGCTAAAAGACTTACCATAACTATTAACTAAACCATTAATATCAGTCAAATTCTTCTGAAAAGACTTAAAATCAATATTATATTTATTAGATATATCCTGAACAAAAGATAAAACCGCACTGCTTAAGGCTCCAATTTGCTCAGAAATAATAGGAATTAATAACTTGATTAATATAATTAAAAATCCAACAATACAAGTCATAATCAAAGATAACGCCAATGACTTTCTAACACCACGAGCCTGTAATTTGTATAAAAAAGGATATAAAGCATACGCTATCGCAAAAGAAATAATAAAAGGAGAAACAATTGCTATAGTCTTATCAATAACATACTTCCATAAACCTATTGTATTATAAAACAAAAAACATATACCTAAAACTAAAATAATATTTAATAACTTATAATTTAATTTTCTATCACTCATCTTACCATCCCATTCTAAATATATTATATCATAACAAAAAAATAATACAAATAAAAAAGACAAATTAATTGTCCTTAAATAAATCAAAAGGTTTTCTATTAGGAATATCCTCTATAAACTCAATCAAATCACCACTAATAGGATGATAAAAACTCAAATAATAAGAAAATAACGCAATTTGCTCACCAACAGAGGCACTCTTATTATATCTTTGATCACCATATAAAGGATAACCACGACTAGAAAATTGAACACGAATTTGATGAGACCTACCAGTAATTAAATTTATATCAACTAAAGAAAAATTACCTTTAGAAGAAATAACATTATACTCTAGACTAGAATCCTTACCACGAGAATCAACACAAACCATATTAGTACGACTATCCTTTAATAACTTATCATTAAAAACTCCGCTACCTCTTAAAGAACCGCATATAACCGCATAATACTTCTTATGAAGCTTACCGCTTCTAACTTGTTCACTTAACCTAGAAGCACACTTACTAGTCTTTGCAAAAACCATAATTCCACTTACAGGTCTATCAAGGCGATGAATTAAACCCAAATAAACATTACCAGGTTTATTATATTTCTCCTTAATATAACCTTTTAAATAAGTAAGTAAATCTAAGTCACCACTACTATCCTCACAAACAGGCACATTAATAGGCTTAACAACAACTAATAAATGATTGTCCTCATATAAAATCTTAATCATTAGACTGCCATCTTCCACAAATACCACAAGGTAAAATCAAATCATTAGAAACAATAGGTAATCCAACTTCATCCGCATCAACTACTCCCCCAAAACGAGGAACCATAGTAGTCTTCAAAATATTATATAAAACTGTACTGGAAATACCAGTAGTATAAGCATTTATCAAAAAAAACAATGGCTCATCAGATAATATATCCATACAAGCAGTAATCAAATTATATAAATTATGTTCAAACTTCCAAACCTCACCATTAGGTCCACGACCATAACTTGGAGGATCCATAACAATTGCGTCATACTTATTACCACGACGAGCCTCACGAAGAACGAACTTCAAACAATCATCAACAATAAATCTAATTTTATTATTCTCTAAATGAGACAAATTCATATTCTCCTTAGCCCAAGAAACCATACCTTTAGAAGCATCAACATGAACTACCTCTATAGCTCCCGCACTACTACATGCCATAGTCGCCCCACCAGTATAAGCAAATAAATTTAAAACCTTAATAGGACGATTACTATTCTTAATCTTATCCATCATAAAATCCCAATTAACAGCCTGTTCAGGAAATAAACCAGTATGCTTAAAATTAGTAGGACTAACTTTAAAAGTTAAATCTTTATAATTAACAGTCCAATAATCATCTAACTTCTTATAAAAATCCCAATAACCTCCACCTTTATCACTTCTGTGATAAAAGCCATCAACTTTACCCCAATTACCATTAATAGGCCACATAGCTTGAGGATCAGGTCTCCTTAAAACAACACCATTCCAACTTTCTAACTTTTCACCATTACCCGCATCAATTAATTTATAATCTTTCCAGTCATGACTCAATCTCATAAAAATCACCATGATTATTATACCAAAAAATAAAAAAAAGAGATACATAATTGTATCTCTGAACTGCAATATATTATCTCTTTGAGAATTGTGGAGCACGACGTGCTGCTTTAAGACCTGGTTTCTTACGTTCTTTAACACGAGAATCTCTTGTAATAAATCCAGCTCTCTTAAGGATTTTTCTGTAACTATTTTCACTATCTTCATTAGCTTTATCATACTCAAGTAAAGCACGAGTAATACCTAATCTAATAGCTCCAGTAGCTCCAGTAAATCCTCCACCATTAACTTTAACTTCGATATCAAATGATTCTTCAGTTCCAGTAGCAACTAAAGGTTGTTTTAAATCCATAACATTAGTTTCATATGGAAAGAAATCTCTAACATCTCTGCCATTAACAGTGATTTTTCCTTTACCAGGAACCATCTTAACTTGAGCAACAGAAGATTTTCTTCTACCTGTACCTAAAAAAACTCTTTTATTAGCCATTTAAAACCCTCCTTAGTCCATCTTTACTGGCTTTTGTGCCATATGAGGATGTTCACTACCTGCATAAACAAATAATTTTTTGTAAGTAGAACGTCCTAATCTTCCCTTTGGAAGCATACCTTTAACAGCTCTCTCAACCATTTCAACAGGATAATTATCTCTCATTTCACGTGCAGTTCTTTCTCTTAATCCGCCAGTATAACCACTGTGGTTATAATAAATTTTGTCATCTAACTTATTACCAGTTAAATTAACTTTTGAAGCATTAACAACAATAACATAATCTCCACAATCCATATTTGGAGTGTATGTTGGTTTATGCTTACCTCTTAAGATATGAGCAGCCTTAGTAGCTAAACGACCTAAATTCATTCCTTCAGCATCGATAACATACCAATTACGTACTATATCTTCTTTTCTTTGCATATAAGAATCTTTCATAATATTTTCCTTTCTCCATTACAATTTAATAAGCTTTCCCAGGGCTCATTAAAATGTGGGATAAATAAATGTACCAAGTACAATTCTACTAAAAATCATAAAAAAAGTCAACCAAAAAGTTAACTTTTTTCAATAATATCCAACTTATTATAGGCATAATCCCATACTTTACCAGGAATATCAGCTAGTGTTTTAACATCTATACCACATTTCTTCGCAACCTCACGAGAAAAATTAGTATAATCTTCAACAAAATTATGACCTGTTTTCAAAGTTTTAATAAGCACATCAGCCCAATGATACTTACACTCATATAGATCACTATTATAAATAAACTTACAAACATAATCTAAATTGTAATTCATATGATAAAAATGCGTATTCCATTCACCATCAACAAGTTCAAGTAGTGCAAAATCTAATCCTGGAATACCACTACAACACTGACCAACACTACCAGGATTAATAAACCTACAATCATTCTTAATAAATAAACCTTGTTTATGTACATGACCAAAAACATGATACTTATATCTACAATTACTATCTAACTTATGACTAACATAAATCTGAGGACAACCCTTAATATCAACAACAACCTCATCAGGTAAAGATGAAATATACTTAATATCATCCTTACTCAAAGAATTATAAGTAAGTAATAAACTACCAGTAACATCAATCATGCTAAAATCCTTATCACTACTATTATGATAATCAATCATATAATCCTCACGATTACCCTTAATAATCCAATGTTTATACTTCTTATTCTTTAATTTAATAAACTCTAAAACCTCATGAGAAAGTAAAATATCAGTTACATAATCACCACACCATATAATACCATCAATATTTATCTTATCAATAAAAGCAAAAGCCTTTTCTAAAGCAGGTAAATTACCATGAACATCACTAATAACCGCTAATCTCATCTATAAAAAACATCCTTTAAATACAATCCACATGCATCCGCACACATACCAGCTTTTCTTCTATCATGAGCCTCTAAAATATCAATAATATCAGTACTTTTATACTTACCTTCACCAATTTGAATAAGAGTTCCAACTAAATTCCTAACCATATATCTCATAAAACCAGTACCTAAAAAAGAAATAGTAACCATATTAACATTCTTTAAATCACGAATTAAATTAGTTTGAATAATAGTTCTAACATAATCATCACGTACATCATCACCAGAAGTAAAAGACTTAAAATCATGAGTACCCTCTAAATACTTCAAAGCCCTCTCCATTTCAACAACATCCAACTTCTTACAATATTGATATATATAATCTTTCTCTATAGGATTATACTCACCCATATTAATCTTATAAATATATTCCTTTGCTTTAACATCAAATCTAGCATGAAAATCATCAGATACACTAACACAATCCCTAACATAAATATCCTTAGGTAATAAACTATTCATAGCTCGCTTCAAATTATCTGGAGTAATCTTAATATTAAGATCAAAATGAACCTTCTGATTTAAAGCATGAACACCACTATCAGTTCTACCAGAAGCACTAACACTAACACGTTTTTTATCATTAATATTAGTCAAAACGTCCTCCAACTTATCCTGAATAGTATTACCTTGCACCTGCTTCTGATAACCATTATACTTAGAGCCGTCATAAGCAATAGAAATTAAATACCTCACAATACCACCTCTTTAATCAATACAAAAACCAAAACCAATAAATGACAACCTATCATATAAAAATCACTAAGATGCCATCTAACACCTTTAATACTACTGCGATTGGAATTAAAACTAAACTGTTTAACCTCCATCGCATCACTAATACTATCTGCACGTTTCATAGAAAGAACAAACATAGGTATGACAACACTGTTAAAACCATTAATCCTATCCTTAAAAGAACCATCTCTATAATTAAAACCACGACTAGTTTGACTCTTAATAATCTTACCAGACTCCATAAATAAAATAGGAATAAAATTCAAAGAAAAGGCAATAGCCATAGAAACCTTAGAAACAGGAAATCCAAAAATACCTAAAGGCCTCAAAAGAGAAGAAAACCCTAAAGCAAGTTCATTAGTTGTAGTAGTATAAAGTAATAAAGAAAAATACATTAGAACTAAACAAACACGACATAACATAATAAAACTATTATAAATACTAACACCAAATAAAATATTTATAAAAAATATAACAAGAAGCAAAAACTTCATACTATAAACGGAAGATAAATATTTTTTTAAAGGAACTAAAGATAAAACCATTAAAAAGAACAATATAATAGATAAACCACACATAACCCTAACACAAGACCCAACCATAGACATAACTACAAAAATCAACATTGCTAAAATCTTGCATAAAGGATTAATCATGTGAACAATAGAATTTGTATTATAATACCTAGAAAAACTACCATTTCGCATATCTATACACATCCTTAATTAAATCATTTATCTCATCTCTATAACCTATTTTAACACCCTTCTTATCATAAACCAAATTAGAAAAATGCAAAATACTAGGAACAACAAGTCCACACTCACTCATTGCCTCTTCATTAGATAAAACATCATATTTATTACCCTCTAAATATACCTTACCATCCTTAATCAAATAAATATAATCAACAAACTTATGAATAAAATTAATATCATGACTCACAAGTATAATTGTCTTACCAGCCTTTTTCAAATCCTTAAATAACTTAATTAAACAATTCTTACTTATATTATCAAGACCTACAGTAGGTTCATCAAGAATTAAAATATCAGGATCATAAGCTAAAACAGAAGCAATCGCAACCTTACGCTTTTCTCCATTACTTAACTTATAAGGATTCATTGCTAAAATACTCTCTTCAAAACCAACTAACTTTACAGAATCTCTAATCCTAGAATCAATATTATCACACTTAAAACACTTAAGACCAAACTCAATTTCTTTATATACACTAGAATTAAAAATCTGATCATCTGAAAATTGAAATAAATAACCAATACTCTTTCTTATACTATCATTAACCTTATAATTACCAACACTAACATATCCATTAGAACAAGGAATTAAACCATCAATTAAATCAAGCATAGTACTCTTACCACTTCCAGAAGAACCTATAATAGCACTTATTAATCCACTGCTTATAGAACAAGTTAACTTATCAAATATAACATTCTTACCATACGAAAAAGATACATCATTAAACTTTACTTCCATAACAAATCAACCATATCTTCCATATCATAAACAACTTTATCCAATAAATCATAATATGATAACTTATTAGATAAACTAACCATAAAAGGTAATTCAAACCCTAATTTATTCAACAACTTCTCTTCTCTATAAACATTTTTCTTACTATCATGAATAACTACTTTTCCTTCATTAATAACAATAATATCATCACCATAAATACTCTCTTCAATATCATGACTTATATTCAAAATAGTAACATTATAATCCTTCTTAATTCTCCTTAAAAGTTTAAGCATATTGAACTTACTCATACTATCAACCATAGAAAAAGCCTCATCCAAAATTATCAATTCAGGACCTGTTATTAAAGCACACCCTAATCCAACTAACTGTTTCTCTCCACCACTCAAATCACGAGGACATCTATTAAGTAAATGATCTATACCTAAATATTTACTAATCTCATTTATTTTAGAATAAATATAATCACGAGAACAATTCAAATTTTCCAAAGGAAAAGCCAAATCTTCCATAACAGTTTCAGAAATCAAAGTGTTATCCGGGTTCTCAAAAACCACACCAATCTTCCTTCTAATAGAACTCAAACTAGAATTATTAAGAATAACACCATCAATAGAAATAGAACCATTAGAATCCTCTAAACCAGTCAATAATCTAACTAAAGTACTCTTCCCACAGCCATTATTACCAAGAATAGTAGTAAACTTACCTTTTTTTATAGATAAACAAAGATTATTAAAAATAACTCTATAATCATACTTAAACGATAATTTATTTATAACAATCATATTATCCATTCTACCTACCACCCTATATATCCATTTTAGTATAAATTATTTATTTTTACAATAAAATCAAAAACAATTTCACATAAAAATATGTTCAAAACTTTTGAACATACTTATATATTTTTTTTATAATAACCATTCTTATTAACCTGACGACTACGAGCAATACTCAAACTATCACTTAAAACATCATCAGTAATACATGAACTAGCACCAATAACACTATTAGAACCAATACTTAAAGGAGCAATTAAAGAACTATTAGAACCAATAAAAGCTCCATCACCAATACTGGTCTTATTCTTATTAACACCATCAAAATTAGCAGTAACAACACCAGCACCAATATTAACGTTACTACCTATATCACTATCACCTATATAAGACAAATGAGGAACCTTACTGCAAGAATCAATACTACTATTCTTAACCTCTACAAAAGAACCTATCTTACAATAAGAACTAACATTGACACCTTCACGAATAAAAGAATAAGGCCCCACACTAACATTATTAAGAATAACACTATCAAATATATGAGAACTATAAACACAAGTATTATCACCTATACTACTATTTTTAATATAAGAACCAGGTCCAATTATACAATTACTACCTATAATAGAATCACCCTCAATAACAACACCAGGATAAATCACACAACCTTCACCAATCTTAACAGACTCATCAATATAACAATTATTCTTATCAATATACTTTATCATACCATCACCATAACAATTATAACATCAAAAGAAAAAAAGATAAAACTAATTATCTTTACAAATCAAAAATGTAAATATAAAAATATCGATTATCTTTTGATTATATTACTTTTTTATTAATAAATTATTAAGGTTGATAATAATCAAATATTTTATGTTCAGAATTATCAGAATTATCAGTATTATCAGTATTAACATCATTATTTTCTGAACTATCCTGAACATCAGAAAAATCATCACTGTAGTTTTCATTACTATCATAAGAATTATCGTAATTATTATTGTAACTATTATCAGGAACATCCTTCTTAATTGAAGAACCAAACGCAATTATTCCTAAAAATAAGAAAACTAAAATAATAATAAGAGAACCACTATGCCCTTGATAATCAGATGAATAATTAAAACCATTAGTATTTACACTCATTTTAATCACCAAACATAATTATACCAAAAAATACAAAATAAAAGAAGATACTATTTAGCATCTCCTTCAACTAATTCAAGAATAACAACTAAAGCGTCGTCTCCTCTTCTTTCATTTAACTTTAAGATTCTAGTATAACCACCATTACGGTTTGCATATCTCTTAGCTAAGTCATCAAAAACTTTCTTAACAGTATTATTATCATTTTGTAAGAAAGCTAATGCATTTCTTCTTGCTACTAAAGAACCATCCTTACCATAAGAAATCATCTTATCAACAAACTTACGAACCTCTTTAGCTCTAGTTTCAGTTGTTTCGATTCTTTCATTATTAATTAAGTCCTTAGTTAAATTAGCAAGCATACTTCTTCTATGTTTATTAGTACGACCTAATTTTCTGTAAGCCATATTATACCTCCTAACTAGTCATCATCACGGAATTTAAGTCCCATATCTTTAATTTTATCCATAACTTCTTTTAAAGACTTCTTACCTAAATTACGTATTTTCATCATTTCTAATTCTGATTTTTCTGTTAAATCACCAAGTGTATTAACACCAGCTCTTTTTAAACAATTATAAGCTCTAACTGAGAAATCTAAATCATCGATAGAAGTTTCTAATTTCTTTAACTTACTATCTTCTTGTTTAGCATTCATAATTCCAGTCATATCAGCGATTTCACTTAAATTAGTAACTATATTTAAATGTTCAATTAAAATCTTAGCAGCTAATGCCATAGCCTCTTCAGGTCTAATAGAACCATTAGTTTGAACATTCATTATTAACTTATCATAACTTGCATCTTGTCCAACACGAGCAGAATCAACCTCATAGCTAATTCTTTCGATTGGAGAATATAATGCATCAATTGGAATATATCCAAGTTTTTGACCTTCAACAAAAGACTTATTTTCGTTAGAAGGAACATATCCTCTACCATTAGCAACTAATAATTCCATCTCTAATTTACCACCCTTAGAAACAGTACAAATCACTTGATCAGGATTAATGATTTCAACATCCCCATCAGTAACAATATCAGCTGCAGTAACAGTTTTCTCTTCGTTAACAGATAAAGTTAATTTTTTAACCTCATCAGTATTATTTTTAACAACAATACTCTTTAAGTTTAAAACAATAGTAGTTACATCTTCAACTATACCTTCGATAGTTGTAAATTCATGCATAACGCCATCAGCTTTGAAAGCAACAATTGCACTTCCTGGCATACTTGATAACATTACTCTTCTAAGAGCGTTACCTAAAGTAGTACCAAATCCTCTTTCAAGAGGTTCTAGCTCAAATTTACCAAAATTATTACCTTCAATATAATCAGTTATCTTATACATTGGTTTCTCAAAATTCAACATTATTTAACACTCCTTTTCTTTTATCCACGAGGACGTTTTGGTGGACGACATCCATTATGTGGAATAGGTGTTACATCAGATATTGTCTCGATTTCAAGTCCAGCTGTTTGAAGTGATCTAATAGCTGTTTCACGTCCAGAACCTAATCCTTTAACAAAAACCTTTACAGTTTTCATTCCCATATCTACAGCAGCACGACCAGCAGCCTCTGCAGCCATACCAGCAGCAAATGGAGTAGACTTTTTACTACCTTTAAATCCTAAAGTACCAGCAGAAGCCCAACTTATTACATTACCTTCTAAATCACTAACAGTAACGATAGTGTTATTGAAAGTTGTATGAATAAATGCTTTACCTTGTGGTACATTCTTCTTAACTTTACGTTTTCTTGATTTATAAGCCATTTAAATAACCTCCTTTTATGGTCTATTTTTTCTTATTAGCAACAACTTTACCTTTTCCCTTACGAGTTCTTGCATTTCTATTTGTTCTTTGTCCACGAACAGGTAAACCTTTTTTATGACGAGTACCTTCATAAGAATTGATTTCCATCTTAGTCTTAATATTCATATTAACTTCACGACGTAAATCTCCTTCTGTAGTATACTTATTAACTTCATCACGAATACGAGCTAATTCGTCATTAGTTAAATCTCCTGCCTTCTTATTAACATCAACTTTAGCGTCAGTTAATATTTTATTTGATAAACTTCTTCCAATACCATAAATATAAGTTAAAGCGATTTCACTTCTCTTATTATTTGGTACATCTACACCTTTAATACGTGCCATATTAACACCTCCTATTAACCTTGTCTTTGTTTATGTTTAGGGTTTTCACAGATTACATAAATCTTTCCCCTACGTTTAATAATTTTACATTTTGGACAAATCTTTTTTACAGATGCTCTTACTTTCATAATTACCTCCTAATTTTTCCTATAGGTTATGCGCCCGCGTGTTAAATCATACGTAGACATTTCTAGAGTTACTGTATCACCTACTAAAATACGAATATTATACATTCGCATTTTACCAGAAACGCGAGCCAATACAACATGTTTGTTCTCTAGTTCTACTTTAAATTCACCACTTGGTAAGGCTTCTATTACTTTACCAGTTACTTCAATAACATCATCTTTAGCCATCAAATCACCTCTTTGTTAAAATTTCATACCCATCCTTTGTAACAAGTACAGTATGTTCAAAGTGGGCAGATGGTTTATCGTAAGCTGTTATAATTGTCCAGTCATCATCTAAAATATAAATCTTAGGAGTACCTAAATTATAGGTTCAACTGCTATTACCAGCAACTCTTAAATAATTACTCTTGATAACTTAATTATTTAAATTATCCAAGATATTTTCTATATTATTAAAAACAACATCCTTACTCATTCCACTATCAACTTTATAAAGAACACCTTTTTCTTCATAATAATTAATTAATGGAGCGGTATTTTCATAATAAACATCGTAGCGCTTACCAAAAGTCTCACTATTATCATCAAACCTTTTAACAAGTAATTCGCCACAATCATCACATTTTCCAGAAACCTTAGGCATTGACTCAGGAATCATATCATTATAAACACGTTTACAATTAGGACAGCTTACCCTTCCAACAATACGTTTACAAGCAATGTCCTTATCAATATCCAAGAATATTACAACATTAGAAGTAACATCCATATCCTTAATCATTTCATCATATTTGATAGCCTGATTAACATTTCTTGGAAAACCATCAAGTATAAATCCTTTATTACAATCATCAGATGCTAATCTATCATGAAGTAAACTAAACACAATGTCATCACTAATTAATTCTCCATTTTCTAACTTAGCCTTAATAGCGTCATCATGCTTAGCTACTTCTCTTAACATATCACCTGTAGAAATATGTGCAAAACCATACTTTTCAACAAGTAGATCAGATTGAGTCCCCTTACCTGCAGCAGGTGGAGCTATAAGAATAATACTTCTCATCGATTTCTTCGTCTTCCTTTCTTATATGTATGGCTAACTAGCTTACTTTCAATTTGCTTATATGTCTCTAAACAAACACCTATAACGATAAGCATACCAGTACCACCAATACTAATATTACGACTTAATTTAGTCACAACACCAAATAAAATTGGAAGCGCTGCAATTATTGCTAAACCTAAAGCACCAACAACAGTTAAATTCTTAAGCACTTTAGTAACATAATTTACAGTTTCATTTCCAGGTCTAACACCAGGAATATATCCACCATTCTTATTCAAATTCTCAGCCATTTCTTTTGGTTTAATTTGTAAGAATGTATAGAAATATGAAAAAGCAAAAATAAATATAATGTATAGTACAAAACCAGTACCATTAGCTTTATCACCATACAAAGACAACCATTTATTAACAAAATTACTTATTCCAGGTTTATTAACAAATCCAGCAATTACACCAGGAATTGTAATAAGTGCTGATGCAAATATTACTGGCATAACACCTGCAGAATTTAATTTAAAAGGAATATAATTTTGATTTTTACTGAATGTCCCTGTAGTTTTATTAGAATATTGAATAGGAATTCTTCTCTCAGAAGTTTCAATATATATAATACCAATAATAAGTGCTATATAAACTAAAACATAAATACTGAATAATAAAATTCCTAAATTACCATTATTACCTGTAAAACCTACCCATGCACTCTTAAACATATTAGGTAATCCTGAAACAATACCAGCCATGATAATCATACTTGTACCGTTACCAACACCTTTACTAGTTATCTGATCAGACATCCACATAACAAAACAAGTACCAGCTGTTAAAACTAATGAGAATAACATATACTCCATAACAGCATGACCTTTAATATATGTAAATGAGAACATATAACCTTGTATAAATGCAAGAATAATACCAGTAATTCTAGTAATTTGATTTAACTTAGCTCTTCCAGTACCACCTTGTTTAGATAATTCAGCAAGATATGGAACAATATCCATCTCTAATAACTGAATAATAATGGAAGCAGTAATATATGGTGAAACACCTAAAGCAAATATAGAAACATTTGATAAGGCTCCTCCACCCATAACATCTAATAATTCAAGAAAACCTAAATTATTAATGCTAGATATATTAACTCCCGGAATTACAATAGCAGTTCCTAATCTAAAAACAAATAATACAGCCAATGTAAATAATATTCTTTTTCTTATATCTTTATTCTTTGGTGCAAATATTTGCTTTACTGTTGCAAACATTAAATCACCTCAGCTTTTCCACCTAATTTTTCTATTTCTGCATAAGCAACATCAGAAAATCTGTGAGCTTTAACAGTTAATTTCTTTTCTAAAGTCCCATTTCCTAAAACTTTAACACCATCTAATTGATTCTTAACTAATCCCATCTCTTTTAATAATTCTGGAGTAACAACACTACCATCTTCAAACTTGTTTAAATCACTTAAATTAATTACAGCATATCTTACTTTGAACTTAGCATTACTAAATCCACGTTTTGGTAATCTTCTAAATAATGGTAATTGACCACCTTCAAATCCAGGTCTAACTCCACCACCACTACGAGCGTTTTGTCCTTTATGACCTTTACCTGAAGTTTTTCCTAATCCACTACCTACACCTCTACCTAATCTCTTTTTAGAGAAAGTAGCACCTTCGTTAGGATGAACAGTATTTAATTTCATTATCTAATTTCCTCAACTTTCTTACCACGTAATTTAGCAATTTCTTCAATAGTTCTTTGACTCTTTAAAGCCTCTAATGTAGCAAATGCCATATTAATCTTAGTATTTGATCCAAGTGATTTAGATAAAATGTTTTTAACACCAGCAAGTTCTAGAACAGCTCTAACTGGACCACCAGCTTTAACACCAGTACCAGCAGTTGCAGGTTTTAACATAACCTTACTAGCTCCTCTAACACCAATAGCTTCATGTGGGATTGTTCCATCAACGATAGAAACTCTTACTACGTTTTTAACAGCAGCTTGACTAGCCTTTTTAATAGCATCAGGTACTTCTTTAGCTTTACCAGTACCAATACCTACACGACCCTTTCTGTCACCTACAGCAACTGTAGCAGAGAAACGGAAATCACGACCACCTTTTGTTACCTTAGTAACACGTCCAATATTAACAATTTCTTCTTCAAATTGTTTTTGACGTGGCTCTCTTTTCTTATTTTCCATCTAATTTCCTCCTAGAATTCTAATCCATTCTCACGTGCAGCGTCAGCTAAAGCCTTAACACGTCCGTGATATAGGTAACCACCTCTATCAAAAGTTACCTTAGTAATTTTTGCTTTCTTAGCTCTTTTAGCTAATAATTCACCAACTTTTTTAGCTGCTTCAATGTTTCCACCATTTTCAAGTTTTAATTCCTTGTCAATAGAAGAAGCACTAACTAATGTCTTATCACAGCTATCATCAATGATTTGAGCAAAAATATTTCCATTAGATCTAAATACATTTAATCTTGGTTCTGAAGCAGATCCAACAACTTTAGATCTTACACGAGCATGTCTAGCAACACGTGCTTGATTACGAGATACTTTCTTAATCATGAATAACTCTCCTTTACTTAATTATTAAGCAGCTTTCTTACCTTCCTTACGGATAATGTGTTCATCAGTATAACGAATACCTTTTCCTTTATAAGGTTCTGGTTCTCTTATACTTCTAACCTCTGCAGCAAATTGTCCAACTGCTTGTTTATCAATACCTTTAACAACTAATTCAGTATTACTTGGACTTTCAAGAGTAATACCTGTAGGTATTTTAACATTAACTGGGTGAGAATAACCAGCAGAAACAACTAATTCATTTCCTTTAAGTGCGAAACGGTATCCAACACCAACAGCCTCTAATTTCTTTTCAAAACCAGTTGAAACACCAATAATCATATTACGAATATTAGCATTTACAGTCCCATGAGCAGTCTTAAAGTTATCACTCTTTCTTGTAACTTTTAACTCAGTTCCTTCAACTTCAACATTGATATTATTATCAATTACAGTAGAAAGTTCACCTTTAGGACCTTTTACAGTTACGTTAGAACCATCAACGCTAACAGTAACACCAGCTGGTATTGTAAGAATTCTATTTCCAATACGACTCATATTAATCCTCTCTTTCTACCAAATGTAAGCCATAACTTCTCCACCAAGTGATTGATTTCTTGCATCTCTATCAGTCATTACTCCATGAGAAGTAGATATGATAGCAATACCTAAACCATTTAAAACACGTGGAAGTTCTTGAGCTTTCGCATAAACACGTAATCCTGGTTTAGAAATTCTCTTAAGTCCAGTAATTACACGTTCTTTTCTGTCTCCATATTTTAAATATAAAACAATAATACTTTGAACATCATTTTTCTTAATTTTATAATCAGCAATAAAACCTTCTTCTTTAAGTATTCTTGCTATTTCAATTTTAATCTTTGAAGCGGGTACTTCAACTTCTTTATATCGCATTTGATTTGCATTACGAATTCTTGTAAGCATATCTGCGATTGGATCATTTGCAAATCCCATATATATCCTCCCTTCATCCTACCAGCTAGATTTTTTAACGCCTGGTATTTGTCCTTTATAAGCTAATTCTCTAAAACAAATACGGCAAATCCCATATTTTCTTAATACAGAATGAGGTCTTCCGCATCTTTCACAACGTGTATATTCACGTACTTTGAATTTTGGTTTACGACTAGCTTTTACAATCATGCTTTTCTTAGCCATATAATCCTCCTATAAATTATTTCTTAAATGGCATTCCGAAACCTTTTAGTAAATCGTAAGCTTCTTCATTAGTCTTTGCAGTAGTTACAAACACAATGTCCATCCCACGAACTTTAACAACATTATCATATTCTATTTCTGAGAAAATAAGTTGTTCAGTTAAACCTAAAGTATAGTTTCCTCTACCATCAAATGCTTTAGATGATATACCTCTAAAGTCACGAACACGTGGTAATGTAATACTAATCAATTTATCTAAAAAATTGTACATATTTTCTCCACGAAGTGTTACTTTACATCCAATTGCTTGACCTTCTCTTACTTTAAATCCGGCAATAGCCTTCTTAGCTCTAGTAGCAACTGGCTTTTGTCCTGTTATGATTTCTAAGTCATTCATAGCAGCCTCTAATAATTTAGAATTAGTTGTAGCATCACCTACACCCATATTAACTACTATCTTATCTAACTTAGGAGTTTCCATAACACTCTTATAACCATATTTTTCTCTTAAACTAGGTATGATTTCTTTATTGTATTTTTCTCTTAGGTGGTTCATAAATACCCTCCTTCCAATTAATTAAGTTGTTCATTAGATTTCTTACTAACTCTAACTTTATTACCTTTTTTATCAGTAGTATGACCAATTCTGGTTCTCTTATTTGTCTTTGGATCAACGATCATTACATTAGAAGCATTAATTGGAGCTTCAACTTCAACTATACTTCCAGCAGTTTGACCATTAGGTTTAATATGCTTTTTAACCATATTAGCACCTTCAACAATAACCTTATTATCCTTTAAGATATTAGAAATTGTTCCAACAGTACCTTTAGATTTTCCAGAAATAACAACTACTTTATCTCCTTTTTTAAAGTTCATATTATTCCTCCAACCTATAACACTTCTTTAGCAAGTGATACAATTTTCATAAAATCTTTATCACGTAATTCACGTGCTACTGGTCCAAATACACGAGTTCCAACTGGACTCTTATCATCCTTAATAATAACACAAGCGTTATCATCAAATTTAATATAAGATCCATCTTCTCTTCTTAGACCAAATTTACTTCTAACGACTACAGCCTTAACAACTTTACCGCGTTCAACTGTACCGCCAGGAGTAGCTTTTTTTACAGTTCCAACTACAATATCACCGATATTTCCTGTCTTAACGTGGCTTCCACCCATTACTCTAATAACCATAAGTTCACGAGCACCTGAGTTATCAGCAACTTTTAAACGACTTTGTTGTTGAATCATATATTAATCCTCCTATTCGTCTTAGCAATTATAAAACAACTGCTTTTTCAACTACTTCAACTAAACGGAAATGCTTAGTCTTAGATAGTGGTCTAGTTTCAGCAATACGAACTGTATCACCTACATTTGCAACATTCTTTTCATCATGTGCAGCATATTTCTTAGAATATTTAACACGTTTACCATATAAACGATCTTTCTTGTAAGTTTCTACTAAAACTGTAATAGTTTTATCATTCTTAGCACTTACAACTTTTCCTACTAATTCTTGAGTTCTTTTTTCCATTATAAACCTCCTAATCTTGTAGTTCACGTTCACGTAGAACAGTTTTCATACGTGCAACTAACTTTCTTAATTCTCTAATTCTTGAAGGTTTTTCAAGATTACCAGTAGCTTGACTTAAACGTAAGTTAAATAATTCTTCTTTATATTCTTCAATTTTAGCTAATATTTCTTCATTAGTTAAATTTCTAATTTCATTATTTTTCACGTGTCTCACCACTTTCTTTCTTTACAAATTTACATTTGATAGGAAGTTTGTGCATAGCAAGTCTTAAAGCCTCACGAGCAACATCTTCAGTAACTCCACTTATTTCAAACATAATCTTATTTTTCTTAACAACTGCAACCCAAACTTCTGGTTGACCTTTACCTTTACCCATACGAGTTTCTAGAGGTATCTTAGTTAAAGATAAATGAGGGAAAATATTAATAAATACTTTACCACCACGCTTCATGTAACGAGTCATCGCAACACGAGCAGCTTCGATTTGTTGTTGAGTAATCCAAGCTCCTTCACAAGCTTGAAGACCATACTCACCAAAACTTAACTTAGTATTTCCTCTTGAAACACCATCATAGTGTAATCTATGTGGACGACGGTATTTAGTTCTTTTTGGAATGACTGCCATCTACATTACCTCCCTTGTTCTTTTTCTCAGGAAGGATTTCTCCTTTATAAATCCATACTTTAACACCGATTTTACCATAAGTAGTATCAGCTTCCTTATGAGCATAATCAATATCAGCTCTTAAAGTATGAAGAGGAATATTTCCTTCAGTATAACCTTCAGTTCTTGCCATATCAGCACCAGCTAAACGACCAGAAACTGCAGTTTTAATACCCTTTGCTCCAGCTTTCATAGCGTTTCTAATAGCTCTCTTTTGAGCAATTCTAAATGAAACACGATTTTCAATTTGATGAGCAATGTTTTCAGCAACTAATGCTGCAACAACATCAGGGTTCTTAATTTCCATAATAGAAATTTGAACATCTTCGTTAACTAACTTAGATAATTCTTTTTTTAGTTTTTCAATTTCATCTCCACCATGACCAATAACTACGCCAGGTTTTGCTGTATTGATGATAACATCAGTCTTTTTACTAGTTCTTTCAATTAAAATACTAGCAACTGCTGCATCTTTTAATTTCTTAGATAAAAATTTACGAATTTTAACATCATTATTTAAAAACTTAGCGAAATCTTTGTTATCTGCATACCATTTAGATTCCCATGTTTTATTGATGCCAATTCTAAGTCCTATTGGACTAACCTTTTGACCCACGAGTTTTCCTCCTTTGTATTATTTTTCACTCACTACTATTTTAATGTGACTTGTTCTTTTCTTAATTGGATCTACGTGACCACGAGAACCAAATTTCATTCTTTTCATTGTTTGTCCTTCGTTAACAATTGCTTCCTTAACAAATAAACTTTCTTTCTTAAGTCCCATGTTATTTTCAGCATTTGCAACAGCAGAAACTAAAACTTTTCTTGATATTCTAGCTGATTCCTTGTTAATATTCTTTAAAATCTTATCAGCTTCAATAACATTCTTACCACGTATTAAATCTATAACTAAACGAGCCTTACGAGGTGCAATTCTAACTCCCTTTGCAATCGCTACTGCTTCCATTTTAGTCCTCCTTCCCGGTATTATTTCTTATCTTTATTTTCGCCGTGTCCACCAAACTTACGAGTTAAAGCAAACTCACCTAATTTGTGTCCAACCATGTCTTCTGTAACATATACAGGAATAAATTCCTTACCATTATGAACAGCAAATGTAAGTCCTATAAATTCAGGGTAAATTGTTGAACGACGAGACCAAGTTTTAATAACTTCTTTTTTACCTGATTCATTTACCTTAGCAACCTTAGCTAATAAGTTCTTATCAGCAAAAGGTCCTTTTTTTAAACTTCTAGCCATTATCTTCAATCCTTTCCCTATTTTTTACGACGACGAACAATTAACTTATCAGATTGTTTCTTATTGCTACGTGTCTTATATCCTAATGCAGGTTTACCCCAAGGAGTAACTGGACCTTTACGACCAACTGGTGTACGTCCTTCACCACCACCATGAGGGTGATCATTAGGGTTCATAACAGATCCTCTTACATGTGGTTTAATACCCATATGTCTTTTACGACCTGCTTTACCAATATTAACTAATTCGTGATCAGCATTTCCAACTTCACCAATAGTAGCACGACAAGTACTTAATACTTTACGAACCTCACCACTAGTTAAACGAATTAATGTATATCTTCCTTCACTTCCTAATATTTGAGCACTAGAACCAGCAGAACGAACGATTTGTCCACCTTTACCAGCCTTTAACTCAATATTATGAACTAAAGTACCTTCAGGAATATTTCCTAGTTCAAGTGTGTTACCAACTTTAATATCAGTCTTAGCACCACTTTCAACTTTATCCCCAACTTTTAATCCTTTTGGAGCGATGATATATCTCTTTTCTCCATCAGCATATTTAATTAAAGCAATGTTAGCAGTTCTATTTGGATCGTATTCGATAGAAGCTACAGTTCCTATAACGCCATCTTTATCTCTCTTGAAATCAATTAAACGATATTTTCTCTTAGCTCCACCACCACGATGTCTTAGAGTAATTCTACCTTGATTATTACGTCCACCATTCTTCTTTAAAGTTACCAATAAAGATTTCTCTGGAGTACTACTTGTAATTTCTTCATTAACTAACTTAGACATATTTCTAGTTCCGTTAGTCATTGATTTAAAAGTTTTAATCGCCATATATACCCTCCTTTATTAAAGTTCAATAGAACTTCCTTCACTTAACTTAACAATTGCTTTTTTAACTTTGTTAGTCTTACCAACGTAACGACCAACTCTCTTTTTCTTAGGTTTAACGTTAACAGTGTTAACTTTTTCTACCTTAACGTTGAATATTTTTTCAACAGCTTGTTTGATTTGTGTCTTATTAGCTTTAACATCAACACTAAATACTATAGTGTTATTGTTTTGAGCTAAATCAGAACTCTTTTCAGTAATAATTGGTGCTTTAATAACATCTCTATAATTACTCATTAAACAAGCACCTCCTCTATCATCTTGATAGCTTTTTCAGTAACAATCATGTAGTCAGATGAAATAATATCTAAAACATTAATTTCATTAGCCTCTAACAAAATAACATTACTTAAATTACGAGTAGCTAAAACCATGTTTTCATCTAATTCATCAACAACGATTAATACGTTCTTGCTAACTTTTAAATTATTTAAAATTCCAACAACTTCTTTAGTCTTAGAACTTTCTAACTTGAATGAATCAACAATAACTAATTCATTATCGATTGCCTTATAAGCTAAAGCAGACTTTAAAGCTAATCTTCTTTCCTTACGATTCATTTTCTTATCGTAATCTCTTGGATGTGGTCCAAATACAACTCCACCATGTCTCCAATGTGGTGCACGAGTAGATCCTTGACGAGCTCTACCAGTTCCTTTTTGTCTCCATGGTTTAATTCCTCCACCACTTACTTCACTACGTGTTTTAGTACTTGCTGTACCTTGTCTTAAAGAGTTTCTTGATAATGTAATTGCGTCATATAATACCGCATCATTAGGTTCAATAGCCCATAATTCTTTATTTAAAGAAATATCACTAGTTTTTTCACCTTTAATATTTAAAACAGATAATTTACCCATTTAAAATTCCTCCTATTCAGCACTTTCTGTAGCTGCTTCAGCAACTTCTTCAGTACTTACTTCAGTTTCAACTGGAGTTACTTCTTCAACATAAGAATTTAATTCTTCTGCTGGATTAACTTTTCCAGGGTTCTTAACTGAAGTCTTAATGATAACTAATGACTTTTTAGGTCCTGGTACGTTACCTTTAACTAAAATTACATTATTTTCTTTATCAACTGAAACAATCTCTAAATTTTGAATTGTAACAGTTAAAACTCCCATATGTCCTGGTAATTTCTTACCTTTAAATACACGCATTGGTCTCATAGTACCCATTGATCCAGGTCTTCTGTGATAATGTGAACCATGTCCCATAGGTCCTCTACTTTGTCCGTGTCTCTTAATAACACCTTGGAACCCATGACCTTTTGTAGTTCCTGTAACATCAACAACTTCTCCAGCCTCAAAAATATCACATGAAATTTCTTGACCTAAAGAATAATTGCTAATTTCTACACCTCTAATTTCTCTAAAGAAGCGCTTAGGTGTAGTGTTTGCCTTATTGGTATGACCAATAGAAGCTTTAGTCGCTAACTTTTCTCTCTTTGTATCAAATCCTAATTGAACAGCCTCATAACCATCATTTTCAATTGTCTTAATTTGAGTAACAACATTAGGTTCAACTTCAATAACAGTTACAGGAATCAATTTACCAGATTTAGTAAATACTTGAGTCATTCCTAATTTACGACCTAAGATTCCTTTTTTCATAAATTTTCCTCCTATTATAATTTAATTTTGATATCAACACCACTTGGAATATCTAAATGAGTTAATGCCTCAATAGTCTCCTTACTTGGATTGATAACATCAATAAGTCTTTTGTGTGTTCTTTTTTCGAATTGTTCACGAGAATCTTTATACTTGTGAACAGCTCTTAAGATAGTAATCTTTTCTACTTCAGTTGGAAGCGGAATTGGACCACTAACTTCACCACCAGTTCTTTTAACAGTTTCAATTATTTTAGCACAAGCATTATCTAATGTTTTGTGTTCAAAAGCTTTCAACTTAATACGAACTTTAGTATTAGCCATATTGTATCCTCCCTTCGCCTATATCGAGTATAGACTTGCTCCGTGTAAAAACCTGATGCTAAGCATAAATTTCTTAACAACTTAACCTAGCGTATCAGCAACCTTACACATCCATGCATGCCACACATTCAAAATTATATCTCATTTGATAAGTAAATGCAACACTTTTTTACAATTTTTTAAAATTTGTTTAAAAAGAAAAAGAATAGACATTGACTATCTATTCTTCAATTCCTCACAAGTATTAACTCCGTATGTCTCATTTAATTTTTCTGAAAATGTTTTATATGTATGATTAACCTCATTAAGTTTTCCATTACCTGTATACTCATAATTAAATTCAACATAAACAATTTGATCATATTCAGGCCACCAACCTGTATTAAACTTTTTATTACTGCAGATAACACCTAAGCCACCATCTGCAAAAACAGTATTAGATAAAAATAATTTATTATTCTCAAATTTTATAGACGCAGCATCTCTATCATAATTACCATCATTTAAAATATAATCAATATCAGTAGATTTTGATACAACATTACCACTTGAATCCAAAATATAAGCTTTATCCATTGGTCCTAAACCTTGGATACCAAATTGAACATATATATATCCATCATTTAAAAATTGTAAATCAGTAATAGCCACATGATAATCTTCAACATCCGGTAAAAATCTTTTGTCATTAACGATTAATACATAATTATGATCAGAATCAATTTCAGACTCAACCTTTAACCCACCTTCATTTTTAATTAAACAATATTTTTCATTCTGTTCAATACATTTTAATTCCGAATGATTAGGGAAAAAACTATTAGCATTATCAACCTTGTTATCATCGTCTTTTTTATCATCAATAACTGGTGTATTATCTGTATTACCACTTACTGTACCATTATCCTTAATCTCACACTTAGTACATTTACTACAATCAACATACTTGTCTAATGCTTTATCAATAACAATAAAATCTACTAATGTAAAAATTGAACTAAATAAACATATTAATAATATACCTAAATTGGTATTAACCATCTTTCTTTCTTTTTTTTCCATAAATAATCCCTCTCTATTTTTTTACATAAAATTTATAATAACTATTTCCATATTTTTGCAATTCACCATCTATTACATTAAACCCAATAGATAAATAAATTGCACAAAATAAAGCAATAAATGCAATCCCCAAAGCAGTACCAACCTTAATATCTTTTAACTTCTTCATAACTAGTCCTCCTATTATCTAAATAATAGCACAAAATATTAAAAATATCAACAAAAAAAATGAGACAAAATATCTCACTTTTCAATTACTTAACAAATGGAAGTAAAGCCATAAAACGTGCTTTTTTAACTTCACCAGCAACATGTCTTTGATGTAATGCACAACATCCAGTTACTCTTCTTGGTAAAATCTTTTTTCTATCTTGACTAACATATTTAGAAATTACATCTACATTTTTATAGTCAACATCTTTACCAGCACACATTTGACATACTTTTTTCTTTTTTCTATAAAACTCTGCCATTATAATTCCTCCTCTTAATCTAAGAAGTTATCATCAATTGAAACACTATCACCAAAATCAGCAAAAGGATCATCAGATACATTTACCTCACTTGGAGCATCTTGATAATCATATGGACTAGGTCCAGCACTGTTAGAAGCACTATCATTACGAGTTCCTCTTCCCTCTAAGAATTGAACACTATCCGCAACTACATCAGTAGTATATCTACGATTACCATCCTTATCAGTATAACTTCCTGTCTGTAGTCTACCATCAACTGATACAAGTCTACCCTTATCTAGAAAATTACAAACATTCTCAGCTTGCTTTCTCCAAACAATGATATTAATAAAATCAGCCTCAGTTTGACCATCATTATTTCTAAAAGTTCTATTAACTGCAATACTAAATCTTGCATAAGGTAGATTAGCACTTGTATATCTAAGCTCAGGCTTAGCAGTTAATCTACCAACTAATGTTACTCTATTCATAAATTACCTCATTATTTTTCTTTGTTAATAATTAAATGTCTTATGATATTAGAATCAATTAAAGCTAAACGATCAAATTCTTTAACAGCTTTATCTTCAGCATCACAAGTAATTACAAAATAAAAACCAGTTTTGCAATCTTTAATTTCATAAGCTAATTCTCTTTGACCCATTTCTTCAACTTCAATATTCTTAGCTCCATCTTTCTTTAAAACATCTTGGAATTTTTTAGAAGTAGCTTTAACTTCATCTTCTCCAATAGTAGTTTTAACGATGAACATAATTTCATATTTCTTCATTATTCTACACCTCCCTTTGGTCTACCGGCTTAATAATAAGCAAGGAGTAATAAATACTCGAAAGAAATTATAGCAAATAAAAAGATATTTTACAATACCTTTTTCAAATATTTTATATTATATTTCCGAATAAACTCATAAATACTCTTAATACCTAAAGAAGCAAGAATAAATAATGAGACATGAATGAAATACATATACCTAGGTTGAATCTCAATAAATAAGAATACAAAGAATGTTATAACAGTCATAATTAATAAGAATAAAACCTCATTAGATATCTTCTTCCTATTAACAACAATACCAAGTAAAAACATAAATAAAATAAATATATTAATATCCTTATTAAAACTCATAGCTTCATTACTTATATCAGAAAACTTAATATTAATACCAAATACATTCATACTCTTATCATTAAAACTACCAGTCTCTAATTCTAAACCAGACTCTAACCAAAAATGATCAATCTTACAAAGCATTAAACTACCAGTACGAGATAAATCACCCAAAGCTCTTTCCTTAATAATATTAATCTCAGTTTCTCTATCAACCTGATACTTAGAATCATCATCATTATAATAACCACAAGTCTCATAATTAAAACCTAAAATAAACTTCCATAAAGGATCCTTATTCTCTAAACCACTAGGATTAACACCACTCTTAATAACTAAAAACGAAGAAATAAATCCAATAGAAAAATATATAATTAAAAATGAACTAATCCTAACCAAAGTGTTTAATAACTTACTCTTATCAAATAAGAAAAACTCATAAACAAGTAAAGTTAAAACAACAATAATACCTTCTGGACGAATAATATTACCTAAAGCAATCAACAAACCAGCTATAACATAATCCTTAAAACTCTTTTCCTTCTTAATAAGAAATAAAATACCTAAATACATAAGTAGTGTCGCAAGATGAGAATTAACTAAAACAGTATTCAAAAATAAGTAAAAAGGAAAAACCATATAAAGAATAGAAACAACCCTCGCACTCTTCTCATCACTAATACGTCGACTTAATTTGTAAACAAACAAAACAAGTAAAGAAGAATACAAAATATTTAATAACTTAAGTAAAAACTCACTATGAAATAACTTAAGTAAAAAACCTTGATAAATTACAAAACCAGTTTGATACCCCCATGTATGAAAATGAAACCATTGATTAAAACTATAATCCCCATTAGAAAACATATGAGAAGCATCAAGCAATGTCGCAAAATCATACACCTGAGGAAAATTAAAAACAATAATAAATACCAATCTAACAATAAAACTGATTAAAAATAATAATAAACCAAACCTCTTAATCTTATCATTACGAGCAATATATAAAGATAAACCTAAAGCAATAATTAACCATATAAAACTATTAGTAAATAAATAAAGAAACAAAACAAAAGAAAATACAATAATAGAAATATAAATAAATAAATTACTTAACTTCTTCATAATTAATCCCATAACTTAGAAGGATAAATACCAGAAGCAATCAAACTATTAATTTCATCAACAACTAACTGTTTATCTTCCTTATAAGTTATCCCTTGCCATTTAGCAGAAGTCTCTAATAACTTTACCTTACAAAAATTATTTCTCATACCATCAAAAACAGTATCAGGAATTAAATACTCACACTTTAAAATATTATCCTTATTATCATTTAAAAATTTAACAAAATTATCCTCAATATAATTAAATATACTAGTATTAAATCCGAGCATATTCATACTAACTAAAGTATCAGGAGAAATATCAAAAGAATCAGTTCCATCCAATGGAGAAGCAACTATTCTTTCACCTACATACTCTACCTTACTCTCAATTAAATCAGTTAAATAACCATTCTCTTCATGACAAACACCACGCTTAACAGAACCATTAAGAGATAAAGTATTAGAAATTCTATATCCAACAACACAATAAGTATTATCAGAAAAACTCTTATCCAAGAAATCAGAAACTACATAATAAGCATCTCTTCCATAAAAATCATCCGCATTAATAATCGCAAAATTCTCATGAACTAAATCTTTAGCAGACAAAATCGCATGAGAAGTACCCCATGGTTTCTCACGATCAATAGGTCTAACAAAACCATCAGGTAAATCATCCATATCTTGAAAAGCATACTCTACCTTAATATGACGAGAAACCCTATTGCCAACGGTTTCTTTAAAAACATCAAAATTCTCTTTCTTAATTACAAATACAACCTTAGTAAATCCAGCCTTTATAGCGTCATAAATAGAATAATCAATAATAAACTCACCATTAGGTCCAACAGGCTCAATTTGCTTTAATCCCCCAAAACGACTACCCATACCAGCAGCCATAATTAATAAAGTCTTATCCATAAATCCTCCTAAACATTAAATCTGAAATAGCAGATATCACCATCTTGCATTAAATACTCTTTACCCTCAAGACGCATCTTACCATTTTCTTTAACCTTTTTCTCATCACCACATGAAACTAAATCATCATAACTCATTACTTCAGCTTTAATAAAGCCCTTTTGAAAATCAGTATGAATAATACCAGCACACTCAGGAGCCTTCATACCCTTCTTAAAAGTCCAAGCACGAACCTCGTCACTTCCTGCAGTAAAATAAGTAGCTAAGCCAAGTAAAGAATAAGTAGCACTAATTAGCTTATCCAAACCACTCTCAGTAATACCTAAAGCTTCCAAAAACTCTATTCTATCCGCATCATCCAACATAGAAAGTTCTTCTTCAATCTTCGCACATACTACAACTACCTCAGAACCCTCTTTAGAAGCATACTCCTTTACACTTTCAACATAACTATTACCACCAAGTTCATCCTCTGAAACATTAGCCATATAAATAATAGGTTTAGCAGTAATTAAATTAAAATGCTTAATTAAAGCCCATTCATCATCCTCAAAAGATAATTGTCTAATAGGAATATTCTTCTCCAAAGCATCCTTAATTCTTTCTAATAAAAGAGCTTCCTTCTTTATTTCCTTATCTTTAGACATACTAGCCTTCTTACCAATCTTGTTAATACGATTCATAATAATCTCTAAATCAGATAAAATAAGTTCAATATTAATAATCTCAATATCACGAATAGGATCAACATTATTCTCAACATGAATAATATTAGTATCATCAAAACAACGAACTACCTCAACAATAGCGTCAACCTCACGAATATGAGATAAAAACTTATTACCTAACCCTTCACCATTAGAAGCTCCCTTAACAAGACCTGCAATATCAGTAAACTCAAAAGCAGTAGGAACCAAACTCTTAGGCTTATATAAATCATTTAAAAAATCTAACCTAGAATCAGGAACAATAACAACACCTACATTAGGATCAATAGTCGCAAAAGGATAATTTGCCGCTAAAATATTCTTTTTTGTAATCGCATTAAATAAAGTAGACTTACCAACATTAGGAAGACCTACAATACCAGCTGTTAAACTCATAAAATCACCTCAATAAAAAAATGGATACCCCTTCGATATCCATTATACATTAATTAAATAAAATATTCAAACTATAGAGTAGAAAAACCATTAATTCCTATAGGTAAACCAGAAATAAACCATAAGACAACAATAGCAATCCATACCAACCCTATAATTAAAGTAACAGGTAAAGTCATTCTAAGCGTATCAACAATATTAACACTTCTATCCTCTTCACCAACATATTTCTGCATAAAACCTATCATAACTATAAAATAAGCAAATACAGGAGTTAAACCTTTACCAACGCTATCAGCCACCTGAAAAACAAATTGAGTAAAATCAGGAGTAATATTTGATCTCATAAATAAAGGAACAACTACAGGAGAAGCTAAAATCCATTTAGTACTAGTAGAAGGAATTAATATACTCATAATAACAATAATTATAAAGAATATCACAATCAAAAATGCACCAGATAATTGAAGATTACTCATAAAATCTATCATTCTTGAACCCAATATAGTACCAACATTAGTCCACTCAATTAAACCTTGTAACTGAGAAGCAAAAAACATTAATACAAATAAATAACCTAACCCATCAAAAGTCTTAGAAATTCCTTTTGTATAAACATCTGAAGTTCTAATACCATTCAAATAACCATAAAATAATCCACAAATAGATAAAATTAAACTATAAATACAAACAAAACTATTCGCAAAAGGACTATTTGAACCAAATAATTTATCAATATACCTCACAGAACCACTATCAAGTAATAAACCTGAAAAAGGTAATCCTGGAATAATCATATATACTAAAATTAAAAGTAAAACCCCAAATAAAACAAAAACAGGATAACTAAACTTATTATCAGAATTAACAACCTCATGCTTCTTAAAATATACAGAAATCTTCTTATCAACTAAATGAGTTAAAATAATACTAATTATAAAAGTACTTATAACCATAATATATTCAGTAGAAACAAGACTAAAAGTATAATCTTTATCAACCTCAACAATAGCTGATGCCTGAGTTAAAGATCCAAGTACATAAGAATCATAATTAAACATAATTCCAGTACCATAACCTAATGTAATTCCTAAAAATACAGTTAATATACCTAAAATAGGACTTCTACCAATCTTCTTATATAAAAGAGCAATTAAAGGAAATAATATTACATAACTAAAATTTCCAAAAAAAGTAATACAAACTCCTAATAAAATGACTATAAAAGATAAAAAACTACCCTTTATTTTTCTCAAAGGAAGAAACACAGGATCAAGCATACCACTTGTATCAGCAATACTAATACCAACCAAAGAAATTATTAATAAAACAAGCGGTTCAAATAATTTAAAATTTGTAATTGAATTAGTAAAAATATACTTAAAACCATTAACCGAAAATATATTATTAACAGTAACCAACGATGACTCTAATGTATTATTAGAAATATATGTTTCATACCCTTCAAATCCAAATAACGAAAATATAAAAGATAAAAACATAACAATAACACACATAATTAAAATTGTAGATAGAGCCCCCTGAAAAAATTTCTTTTTCTTCTTTTTCATAAAACCTCCTAATAAGTAATAACTTTCTTTAACTTTTTATTAAATTCAATCCTAGGAAGCATAATAACTCTAGAACAATTAACACACTTAATTTTTATATCAGCACCAAGCCTTACAATCTCCCACTCATTAGTACCACATGGATGAGGCTTCTTCATAACAACTATACTACCTAATTTATACTCTTTATCCATTATGAACCACCACCTGAGGAAATGGAATTTCTATATGATTCTTATCAAGAGCAATCTTAATAGCTCTCTTCAACTCACGTTCAACACGTAAATGTTCCATAGGTATAGTATCAACACATACACGATAAGTTATAGAACTATCATCATAACTCTGTAATCCCAAAATCCTAATTTCACTCTTTAAACCAGTAATTGAACCATTTAATTCATCAAACAACTCACTAAGTACTTTCTCTAATTTATCAACATTAGTACCATACGAAACAGGAATATCAACTACCGCAACAGACTTCTCCAAACTATGATTAATAACTTCCTCAATTAAATGATTAGGAACAATCATAATCTCACCAGTCAAAGAACGAATTCTTGTAGACTTAATACCAAGAGAAATAACCTCTCCTCTAAAACCTTTAATAGTTATAGTATCACCTACACGATATTGATTCTCTAAAATAATACTCATACCAGCAACGAAATCCTTCAAAGTGTCTTGAACAGCTAAACCTGCAACAATTCCAACAACACCTAAAGAAGCAATTAAAGTTTTAGTATCAATACCAAATATATCAAGAATCATAACAATATCAACAACAACTATAAAATACTTAATTAAATTATTGATAAGCCCATTAATAGTCTTAGTCTTTCTCTTATCAATATATTTACTCCTAATTCTAAAAACATTATTAATAATACTCTTTAAAACTAAATATATAACAAAAGAAACTAAAACAATTAATATAGGACCAACAACCTCTTTTATTAAAATCTTATCCAAAAACTTATCCATACTATATATCCTTAATATCTAAAATTTCTAAAATTCGATTAAGTTCAGCAGAACTATTAAAAGATATTTCTATCTTTGTTTTACCAACTTTAACTTTAGTATCAAACTTATCTCTCAAAATATCTTCAACATACTTATATTGATTAGTACTAGGTTTGCGAACAACTTTAACCTTTTTAGCAACATCTTCAGTACCAGTAATATTTTCAATATCACGAACAACTAAATTCTCATCAACAATCTTATTAGCTAACTTAATGATCTCTTCATTAGACTCCAACTTACTTAAAGCCCTAGCATGACCCATAGTAATACGGCCATCACTTACCATTTGTTGAACCTCTCCAGGTAACCTAAGTAAACCTAAAATATTTGTAATATGACTTCTACTCTTACCGACTCTCTTAGATAACTCATCTTGAGTAAGATTTAAATGCTCAATCATAGACTTATAAGCAATAGCCTCTTCTATAACACTTAAATCCTCACGTTGTAAATTCTCTAAAAGTGCAATCTCCATCATTTGCTCATCAGTAAAATCACGAATAATTGCTGGAATCTTATCTAAACCAGCCATCTTACTTGCTCTATAACGACGTTCACCAGCAATAATGTCATATCCTTTTATACTTTTCTTAACAATAATAGGTTGAAAAACACCATGCTCACGAATAGAAGAAGCTAACTCATTCAAAGCCTCCTCATCAAAAACTTTTCTAGGCTGATAAGGATTAGGACGTAAATCACTAAGATTTAATTCAACAATTTCTTCATTAGTAGCAGACTCATAAATCTTAGCCTCAACACTCTCTAAATCCAAATTCTCACTGTTAAATAAATCCTCTAAACCTCTACCCAACGCTCTTTTTTTAGTTTCCATTTCTATCTATCACCTCTTTAGCCAAATTCAAATATGCCTCAGTTCCTCTACTATGAGGATCATAAGCAATAATTGGTTTTCCATGACTTGGAGCCTCAGAAAGTCTTACAAGTCTAGGAATTATAGTATCATAAACCCTCTCTTTAAAATAACTTTTAATTTCTTCAACAACCTCTAAACCTAAATTAGTTCTGTTATCTAACATAGTTAAAAGTACACCCTCTATATCAAGATTAGGATTCAAACCCTTCTGAGCAAACATAATAGTATTTAATAACTGCATAATTCCTTCAAGAGCAAAAAACTCACATTGAACAGGAATAATAACACTATTAGCAGCTGTTAAAGCATTAGTAGTCAAAACACCTAAACTTGGAGGACAATCAAGAATTATATAATCAAACATCTCACTTGCAACATCCAAATACTTTTTTAATTGAGTATTCTTAGCAAAAGTAGGATCTAACTTACTCTTCTCAATTAACTCTATATCAGCACCAGCCAAATTAATAGTAGCTGGAATAACATATAAATTTTTAAATTTTGTTTTAACAATAGCTTCATTCAAAGTAGCTTGATCAATCAATAAATCATAAACACTCTTACCAATTTCACCCTTATCAATACCAATACCAGTACTCGCATTTCCTTGAGGATCCAAATCAACTAACAATGTTTTTTTACCAAGCGCACCAAGCGATGCAGCTAAATTTATACTAGATGTAGTTTTACCAACTCCACCTTTTTGATTAACTAAGGCAATAACCTTACCCATAATATCACCATCTTCTATATAACTCATTTATAATTTTATCATACTTTATTAGAATTTACCATCGATTTAAACAAAAAGTAAAAAAAATATTAAAACAAAAAAATAAACAACTTTACATTTGCATTACACAAAAGAATAAATGAGATTATCTTACAAAAATATTACTTATTAAATATAAAACAAAAAGAAGAATTAATCTTGTAAAGAATCGATTAATTCCTCTTTATTCATCTTACTGTAACCTTTAATACCTTTATTTTTTGCTAATTCCTTTAACTCTTCAACAGTTAAATCTTCAAGATTCAAATCACGAGGTTCTTCCTCTTCACCTTCTTCGGGTAACTTACCATAAAGAACCAAATGATCAATTTCTTCTTTAGTAATTGTTTCCTTCTCTAATAATGTATTAGCAATTAAATCAAGTAAATCTTTGTTCTCTTTTAAAATCTTTTCAGCATTCTTATAACAATCATCCATAATTTTACGCATCTCTTGATCAATTTCAAAAGCAACTTGACCAGAGAAATTACGTGACTTATTATAATCTCTACCTAAGAAAACACTACCTTCTTGTTGTTCTAATTGAACAGGACCTAAACTACTCATACCATATTCAGTAACCATAGCACGAGCAATCTTAGTAGCTTGTTCAAAGTCATTATGAGCTCCAGTTGTTACCTCATTAAACATCATTTCTTCAGCAACACGTCCACCCATTAAACCTGTAATACGTTCTAATAATTCCTTCTTAGTAGAAGTAAATCTTTCCTCCTTAGGAAGCATCATAGTATAACCACCAGCATAACCACGAGGAATAATTGTAATCTTTTGAACATCATTAGCACCATCAAGCTTAATACCTATAACAGCATGACCAGCTTCATGATATGCAACTAACTTCTTATCATTTTCAGTATATTTCTTACTTACTTTAGCAGGACCCATTAAAACTCTATCATGAGCCTCATCAATCTCAGCCATAGAAATACTTTCCTTATTACGACGAACAGCTAAAAGCGCAGCCTCATTTAATAAATTCTCTAAATCAGCACCACTAAAACCAACAGTTCTTTCAGCAATATTCTCTAACTTAACATTCTTAGCAAAAATCTTATTTCTAGCATGAACAGCTAAAATCTCTTTACGACCCTTACAATCAGGTAAATTAACTTGAACTTGTCTATCAAAACGACCAGGTCTTAATAAAGCAGGATCAAGTACATCAGGTCTATTAGTAGCAGCAATAATTATGATACCTTCATTGGCACCAAAACCATCCATCTCAGTTAATAATTGGTTAAGTGTTTGTTCACGCTCATCGTGACCACCACCTAAACCAGCTCCTCTTTGACGACCAACTGCATCAATTTCATCAATAAAAATCAAACATGGAGCACTTTGTTTAGCTTGTTTAAACATATCACGAACACGAGAAGCACCAACACCAACAAATAACTCAACAAATTCAGAACCACTTATAAAATAAAATGGAACATTAGCTTCACCAGCAACAGCACGAGCAAGTAATGTTTTACCTGTACCTGGAGGACCAACTAATAAAACACCCTTAGGAATTCTAGCACCTAATTTTTGGAACTTCTTAGGACTCTTTAAGAAATCAATTAATTCAGCAACTTCTTCCTTTTCCTCAGTTAATCCTGCAACATCATCAAATGTTACTTTATTATTATTCTCACTTAAACGAGCTCTACTTCTACCAAAATCCATAGACTTATTCGCACTACCCATTTGTCTAGTTATAAAATAAAAAGCCGCACCAATAATAATAACCATTGGTAATACATTTACAATAACTAACAAAATAGTACTTGACTCTGGATCAGCAGAAGCATCAATAGTAAAATTATGATCCTTTTGTAAATCCATAATATCAGAAATTACTTCATCAGATAAAGGCATCTTAAAAGTAAAAAACTCATTTTCTGCATATGTACTAGTAGTACCTTCAATAGTATATAAACCAGCACGAGAATTAGGAGTAATCTTAACTTCCTTTAAAACATCCTCATTCGCAAATCCTACAAACTCATCATATTTAATAACATTTACCTTCTTATTCGCAATATTAAGAAAATATACAACACCTAATATAACAAATAATAAAAATAAATATGGCAATAAACCTTTCTTAACAGTTTTCTTATTCATCAAAAACATCCTTTCTAATAATACTTAAGTATTATATCACAATCTTCACCAATCTTTTTATCAAATTTAGACTTTTTGAGTCCAGGTAACCAAACAATATTCGAAGCACTATCCAAAACAATAGGCCATAAATCTCTGTCATGCATTGGTACCTTACAATCAATAAAAATATCCTTAATCTTTCTACTACCAGACATATTCTTAATAACCATTCTGTCACCATTTAATCTAGTACGAACATGTAATGGAAGCAAAACATCGGCACTATTTAATCTTATCACATTATTATCATTAACGCTAGTATTTTTAACCAATTCAATATTTTTTCCATTAGGTAAATTTATAAATTCATTAAACTCAAAATCATAACTATGAACATCACTAAATTTAACTAATTCAAACTTATCATAACTTCTAACACCCTTAAATCCTAAAGGTAAATAAATAAACGCATTAGGCTTAGAAGAAGTAACCAAATCATACACTAACTGAACATGCCTATCATTAATACAAAATAACATATCACCATAGTAATATTCAAACATCCTATTAATTATTCTAAAAATAATAATCTTCTCTAATTCAAGCAATTTAGAAATATTTAAACCCCCATCAACAAATACATCAGATAAACCATCAACATACTTATCAATAAAACTATCATACTCACTCAACATATTACTAAACTTGTAAAACTTATCATGAACATTAATATCTTCTTTTTTCAAATCAGGCAAAATATACTTTCTATATCTATTTCTAGTATGAACATCTAAAAAATTAGTCTTATCAATAACATAATCAATACCATTCAATTTATCATACTCTAAAATCTCATCTTTAGTCATATGAATTAAAGGACGAATAATACTATAACCTTCCCTATTACTAATACGAGAAAAACCACTATAACCCTTTAAAGAAGAACCTCTAACAATACGCATCAAAATAGTCTCCATTAAATCATCACCATGATGAGCAGTTAAAACATACTTACAACTATACTTATTAACTAATTCATCAAAAAAACTATATCTTCTATCACGAGCCTCATTCTCAAAATTATAACCATCATAATTTTCAATCTTCATATACTCAAAAATTAAATCATTAGAAACACAATAATTATAAACAAAATCTTTTTCAGACTCACTCTCACTACGAACATTATGATTAATATGCGCTACAATTACCTTAATATCATTTTCTTTCTTCAACTTAACAACTAAAGATAATAGTGCCATAGAATCAGGCCCACCACTACAAGCAACAATAACACTATCACTAACTGTATTAGCTAAAAAACTATAAGCCTCATCCATATGGCACCTCCTCGAACAATAATTATAAAAGAAAAAAGAAAATTTTTCAAGAAAAAAAACAAATTAAAAAACTTGTTTAATTATTTACCATTCAATAATATTTAAATTATCAAATCTACTACTCCAACCTTTAACTTTTTTATCATAAAGTTCCTTAGAATTATACTTATGCTTAATAGGTCTAATAGTTCTTGAAAAAATATCAGATAATCCATATGGAGCATATACTTTAATCACTCCATCAATTTTAGTAACACCAACCGCATGAACAGTCGCAATCCACTTATCAATCGCATCCTCACTATTTAAATACTGATCTATATCCTTATTCTCATTTTCCTTCTTCCATAAATGCATTCTTGCTTCATTATGAACATCAAACTCATAAGATAATCCAACCTCATTAAAATGAGAAACAATCTTATTCTCAAGTTCCTGCTCATCAGCCTTAGACAAATTATTAGAATCATAATAAATAACATCTATATCCTTAATCCCATGAGTAAGAGAAACGCCATCATAATAATTCCAAATAGTTTGAAAAACACTACCAGCCGCAATATAAAAATTAGGTAAACCCAAATCAGAAATATAATCAAGAATACACATCAAATCATCATTCTTCTCTAAAATAGAAATAAATAACTTATTTTGATCATCAATGCAATTAAACATAAAACACCTACCACTTTATTGGACTAATACCATTCTTAACTAAAAAATCATTTGCCCTACTAAAAGGACGACTTCCAAAAAAACCACGACTCGCAGAAAGAGGACTAGGATGCGCACTCTCTATAATAAAATGCTTCTTATTAGTAATTAACTCCTTCTTACTACGAGCATAACTACCCCATAAAATAAATACAATTGGCTCTTCCCTATCATTCAAATAACGAATAATATTATCAGTAAAAATCTCCCAACCTTTACCCTTATGAGATAAAGGAGTATCCTTAACAACAGTCAATACACTATTTAATAGTAACACTCCTTGCTTAGCCCAATCAGTTAACTCATTACCACTTCTAACAACACCTAAATCATTATTTAACTCTTTCAAAATATTATTTAAAGAAGGAGGACGTCTTACATCATCATGAACAGAAAAAGAAAGCCCATGAGCCTCACCCTCACCATGATAAGGATCCTGCCCTAATATAACAACCTTAACCTCATCATAATCAGTAAACCTTAAAGCATTAAAAACATCACTATACTTAGGAAAACATGTATGTTTTTTATACTCACTCTTAACAAAAATCCCAAGTTTCTTAAAATAATCCTTATTAAACTCGTCCTTTAATACAATATCCCACTTCTTATTAATCATACTACCACCAAATAAATAATAAAACAAAACAATAAAAAAGTAAATACTACTCAATTTTATTTCTTAATCTCCATATCGCATATAAATTAATAATAACCATAATACCAACCAATATATCAACAAAAGCCCATATCAAACCAGAAGGTAAAATACAACCAATAAATAAAATAACCAAAGTAACACCCCTCAAAATATAAATAAATTTAATATTAACCCTATCAAAAAAATAATTAAAACTACTCTCACCATAATAATAACCAGTCAAAATAGTAGAAAAACTAAAAAGTATAACACTAATAACCAATATATATATACCAATATTTCCAAAATGATAACTAAACGCATGACCCGCAAGCTCAATACCATTAATATTACTTAGATTAAAACTAGAATAATCACTAAACAAAATAATAATCGCAGTAGCCGTACAAATAACTAAAGTAGTAAGATAAACACCAAATATTTGAATAAACCCCTGTTTTCTAAAATCACTACCACTAGACGCAACAATACTACTAGTACCAATACCAGCCTCATTAGAAAAAATACCACGCTGAATACCAATAATAACCATAGGAATAAAACCACCAAAAAAGGATTTAAAATTAAACGCATTCTTAAAAATATTTAAAAAAACATAACCAATCATGTCATAATTAATAATTAAGACTAATACACTAGAACCAATATAAATCAAACACATAACTGGAACAATCTTATTACAAACACCTACAATACTTTTAAACCCACCATAAATACAAAAAAATGTAACAACAGAAATACATAATCCAATAACATAAGGACTAAAAGAAAATAAAGAAACAATAGACTTAGTAATAGTATTAGACTGAATACATAAAAAACAACCAATATAACTAATAATAATTAAAATAGAATAAATACCTCCAAGCATCTTACTCCCCAAACCATCGCGAATATAATAAGCAGGACCACCATAACTACCACACTTATACTTAACCCCTAAAACAACCTCCGAGTAAGTAATAACACTACAAAAAAATGTAGAAACCCACATCCAAAAAATAGAACCTACACCACCGATATAAATAGAAAGACATACACCCGCAATACTACCAACACCTATACGACCTGCCAAAGAAGTCATTAAAATACCAAAAGATGAAGAATCACCATGAAAAACAGACTTAAACATAGACTTAAACTTAAATTGAACCCCATTCAAAACAAAACTAAAATAAATACCAAAAAATAAAATTAAAACCATGACAAAAAGCCATATAAATCTATTAACTAATAACATTCTATCACCAAAAAACATTATATAAAAATATAATGTTTTATTTTGTCAAATTATTAGCAATATCAACAAATATATCAATACCAAGTGCCTCAGCACGAACACTTAAATCATATCCATACTTAGAAAGAACACTTTCAATAACACCTAAATCATAATCGCTTAAATTATTACGAATTGTCTTTCTCTTCTGTCTAAAACTATCACGAACCAACTTAAAAAATAAATCCTCATTCTTTAGAGAAAAACTATTCTTTTTCCTTCTAAACTCTACAACAATACTATCAACATTAGGTTTAGGAATAAAAATATTACGACTGATATCCATTAACTTAACGACATCAAAATAATAATTTAAAAATATACTTAAACTCCCATAATCACGAGAACCAGGAACAGCCTTAAATCTATCCCCAACCTCTTTTTGAACCATAACAACAATTTTATCAACAGGAACCTTATCCTCTATAATCTTCATAATAATAGGAGTAGTAATATAATAAGGAAGATTCGCAACCACATATAACTTATCAAAAGAATAATCCTTTAAATCAGAAACAACATCCGCATTTAAAAAATCACCAAACTTAATATCCACATTAGATAAACCATCTAAATTATTAGATAAAATATCATTTAAAGTCTCATCAATTTCATAACATAAAACATTCTTAGAAGAACTAGCCAACTTATAAGTCAAACTTCCAGCTCCAGGACCAACCTCAATAACCATAGTATCCTTATCAACACCGGACTCAAAAATAATCTTATCTATAATATTTTGATCAACAATAAAATTTTGACCAAACTTCTTCTTAAACTTAAAATCATTACTATCAAGTAACTCATTCATCTTACGAGGCGAATACTCCATTAAACCATCTCCCAAAATCTATAAAGATTATACTAAATAAAAAACAAAAAAACAAGTAAAAAATTTACTCATTCTTTCCACCACAATTAGGACAATAATCACTATCGACAGGACGTCCACAATATCCACAAAAATTATTCTTATACTTAAACTTACCATTAATCTTTGAAAGGTTCTTAAGTTTACCAATAGAAAGCACATATAAACAAATTATAAAAACAAAAAACAAACCTATAAGTATATAATTCTGAGAAAATAAACAATAATCATAAAATCCGTGCAATAATACAGGAACAAGAATACTAAACATAATATTATTACCCCTAGACTCCTTATCATCCTTCAATTCAGAAACCTTTGCCATAGATAAATAATATCCCATAAAAACACCATCACATGCATGACCTGGAACAGCAAGTACCCCCCTCATAACACCTACACCAAAACCATGCTCAAAAACATAAAATATATTTTCTATACAAGCAAAACCTAAAGCAACAAAAACTGCATAAACAACCATATCATATACTTGATCAAACTCAGGATTATTATAAGCAATTTTATAAACAAAAAACCACTTAGAAAACTCCTCAACTAAAGCAATTCCAAAAAACACTCTAAAAAATAAACTTATCAAATCAGTATCAAATGATTCAGCTAATATACTAGGAAAAAATAAACCTATAATTAATGAAAGAACAATAGTTAAACCAAAAGCACCCAAGCCACCAAAAAATAATTTCATAATTAAACTTTTTGGTTCCCTAGACTTATCCTTCCTATAAACATATCTACCTACCAAATAAACAGGTAAAATTGAAATAAATAATAATATTAAAGTTTCCATACACTTCACCACTATATTTATAACATAAAAATTAAAAAAAATAAAGATACATAGCTACCAACCATACCTATATATCTTTAACTTTACATTACCACTTCTATTAGTTGCATTATTAATACCATTTGAATACTCATAAGGAAAGGCAATATCAATTAAAATATTACCATTACTCCATGCACTCCTCATAGCGCCACCTGTATCAAGGACAATTGCCATAAATGGATCCATAACACCATTATCAATTTCCATAATAGTACCACAAGAATACAAACTATTATCAGCAGCTATAATTCTAACATTACCATACTTAGAATCATTATAATAAACACCATCTCTTAACAAATTATGAGTACCATGACTAGTAGAACAAGCAACATTACCACTACACCCTACACAATCCGCGCCATAACCAGTAGTTGACCCATAAGAAATAGAGATTGGTCCCCTTCCCACTTCTATAATCTTATTAGTAGGTTCAACAACAACTGTTCCAGACTCTAAAGCATAACCATCAATACCTTCTTGAACTACCTTTTCCTCACCATATAATAAATCATCACTATAACGTGTTTCAACATCATATGATATAGGTACAACAGAAAGCGTTGAAGATTTATAAAAACTATCATTTGAAACAATAATTGTCCTACTAAATGCCATTCCTGCAAATGAAGTAGATGAAATAAATAAAAAAGTAAAAAACCTCTTCATTGTTAAGAATTTAGAAAATATCATATTTCACCTCACATGAAACGGAAATATCATACCACAAAAAACTATCTAAAATCAAACAAATCAAAAGCATTTTTACTGGTAATTTTTAACACATCATCAATATTAATACATTTAATATCAGAAATTTTCTGAGCAACATAAAAAACATTATAAGGCTCATTTCTCTTACCCCTAAAAGGTTCAGGAGTCATATAAGGACTATCAGTCTCCAAGACTAAATTAGATAAATCAATTCCAGAAACAACTTCCTTTAACTTAGAAGAATTCTTAAAAGTTAAAACTCCTCCAATACCTAACTTACAACCAAGTTTTACAAACTCTCGACCCATCTCTAAAGAACTAGAAAAGCAATGAATCAAACACTTAGAACCTATATTATACTTTTTAATAATATCATAAGTATCATTAATAGCGTCCCTACTATGAACAACAATAGGCTTATTAAACTCCAAAGCAATCTCGATTTGCTTACTAAATAAAGAAATCTGCTCACCTATATTATCCTTAGTATAATGATAATCAAGACCAATTTCTCCAACAGCAACAATCTTATCATCATTAATATGTTCACGAATAAAATCCAAATCATAAGGCTCATCAACATTTTCTGGATGAATACCTAAAGTACCATAAACATTAGGATAACGAGAACAAAGCTCAAGAACCTCTTTATTAGAAGCATCATCAAAACCACTCACTACCATTATATTATTACCCATTCTATTTATTACATCATCAATATCTGGATAATCCTCTAAAAACAAATGACAATGAGTATCAACCATAAAACCACCTACTCTCTACCAAGTAAATAATACCTAGTAGCAAACCCGACTACAAATATAAAATAACAACAATCAATAACCTTAAAATTATTAACCATCATTATAATCAAAATAAAACTTATTACTACAAAAAACAACATTACAAACTTAGACTCTTTATTATCATTTAACATTGTTTATTCTCCCTTTTTACTACAGCAACAAAACCAATATAACATAAATACAAATAGAAAACAAATAAAAATCAAAAAAACTATATAAAAAAATACAACAATTTACAAAGATTTACACCATATACTGACAAATTAGACAAAATATGATTAAAAAACGACAAAAAAAGAAGAACTAATTAAGTTCTCCCATAACAACTTCTTTATCAATACGAGCAAACAATACCTCTGGATCATTTAAAACAATTCCAATATCTAAACCATTAAAATCAGATAAAGATTCATAATATCTGTTCTCAGTATTTAATTGTTTAAAAATCTTATCAGCAGTATCAGGTAAAATGCATTGTAACAATACCGCACCATGACGAATAGATTCAAGTAAATTATACATAACAGTTGAAAGTCTTTCACGATTAGAAGGATCCTTTGCTAAAATCCAAGGAGTTGTCTCATCAATATACTTATTACATCTCTTAAATATATCAAATACACAATCAATAGCTTCAGATACCTTCAAATCATTCATCTTTTCCTCCATCAACTTAGGAGCATTCATAACAACATTAATTAAATCTTTATCAACATCAGTTAACTCACCTGGAGCAACTACCTCACCATTAAAATACTTCTTACTCATACTAATAGTTCTATTAACCAAATTACCTAAAATATTAGCCAAATCAGTATTAACTCTGTCAATTAACAAATCATATGTAAATGTTCCATCACTAGAAAAAGGCATCTCATGAACCATATAATATCTAACCGCATCAACACCAAATTTACCAACTAAATCATCAGCATAAACAATATTACCCTTACTCTTACTCATCTTATCGTTACCAAACAATAACCAAGGATGACCAAAAATCTTATGAGGTAATGGTAAATCTAAAGCCATTAAAATAATAGGCCAATAAATAGTATGAAATCTTAAAATATCTTTACCAATTAAGTGTAAATCACAAGGCCAATACTTTTTAAACTCATCACTAGAACCCTCAGGATCATAACCTAAAAAGGTAATATAATTGGAAAGAGCATCAATCCAAACATAAATTACATGCTTGTCATTAAAACTTACAGGAATACCCCACTTAAAACTAGTACGACTAACACATAAATCTTGTAATCCAGGTTTAATAAAATTATTAACAATCTCATTCTTACGACTAACAGGTTCAATAAAATCAGGATGACTCTCTATATAATCCTCTAACCTCTTCGCATATTTATCCATACGTAAGAAATATGCCTCCTCAGAAGCCTTATGAACCTCTCTACCACAATCAGGACACTTACCATCAACAAGTTGAGACTCAGTAAAGAAAGACTCACATGGAGTACAATATAAACCTTCATACTTTCCTAAATAAATATCACCTTGATCATATAACTTCTTAAAAATCTTAGAAACAATAGCCTCATGACTAGGATTAGTAGTTCTAATAAACCTATCATAACTAGTATTCATAGTATCCCAAATACGACGAATCTCTAAAGAAACATCATCAACAAATTTTTGAGGCGCTAAACCAGCTGCAGCAGCTTTCTCCTCAATCTTAATACCATGCTCATCAGTACCAGTTTGAAAATAAACATCATAACCTAATAACCTCTTATAACGAGCAATAACATCAGCTAAAACAACCTCATATGTATTACCAATATGTGGCTTACCAGAAGTATACGCAATAGCCGTTGAAATATAGAACTTTTCCTTCATACTATCCCTCCTTATTAGTACTACCAAAGCCTGAAATTCTAACACCAGACGCTTCATCATCATCTGTAATTAAATATTTAGAAAATACCCCTTGACCAAAAGCTTGACCTTTTTTAACAACAAAATCTTTATCACCATGATTTTGTAAACTAAACCACATATGACCCTCATTGTCAGAATTATTATAATAATCTGCGTCAATTACCCCTACTTGATTAGTCATACGAACATTATACTTAAAACCCATGCTACTACGAACATATAACATAAAAGCCTCATCATCATTCATAATAACCTTAACACCAGTAGGAACCTTTAATACCTCACCAGGATGAATAACAAAATCGTTTATAGCATAAAAATCATATCCAGCACTCTTCAAAGTTCCTCTCTTAGGTAAATTATATTCATCATATAAGTTTTTATCATCACTAATATCATGACTAAACTGTGAAAAACTTATCTTCTCAAACTTTCTCATAAATCACCTCAAAAAAATTCACATCCAACAGATGTGAACTAAAAAATTACAATGCATCCATTGAAAAACTAAACACATTATAACATTAAAAACACTATTCTTCAATAGATTTTGAAAGGATTTTACTAGCTAAAGAAGCAATAAGCATATCATCATCACCAATTTCATCAACATCAAAAATAATAACTAACCCTACACTATCACCATTCGCAATAATAGAATTAATAACATACTTAGAATCAATACTAAAATCATCAGTAATAACTAACTCCTTATTATACTTCTCCAAAATACACTCACGCCTTTTAATACAAGAACTCATCCTATCACTAATAGGCTTATTAAGTAACTCACGAACATTATTACTACAAGCAATAACACTATCTCCATCAGTAATAACAACACTCTTCTTAACCAAAGAATATAAAGAAAGGGCCAAATTAGAAGCATAAAGATCAACATTTCTCATTATCGAAAACTTCTTTAAAACAATATTATTACCATCAACAAAAATCTCCAAAGACTCACCATCACGAATACGAAGATTTCTTCTAATCTCTTTAGGAATAACTATACGACCTAAATCATCAATTCTACGAACAACACCAGTAGCTTTCATAAATCACTCTCCTAAATAATATTTTTACCAACAAATACCTTTTTTATACCAAAATTAAAAACTTATGTTATAATATAACACGTAGGAGGAATTAAAACATGAAAAAAACAGACGAAATATACGTATTCGGACATAAAAATCCAGACACAGACGCTGTTACATCAGCAATCAATCTAGCTTACTTAAAACAACAACAAGGACTAAATACAACACCAAGAGTATTAGGAAATATAAATAACGAAACAGAATTCGTTTTAAACTACTTTAATGTTAAAAAACCAGAATATCTAAACAATGTTAAATTGCAAATAAAAGATCTAGACTATAATAATAACCATAGTATAGATAATAACCAATCAATATACTATGCGTATAACTACATGCATGAACATGGAATAAATAATATTCCTATATTAGATAATAAAAAAGTTCAAGGAATTATCGCAATGAAAGATATCGCAAAATATATGATATCAGACGATTCAAAAGTATTAAATGCATCATACCAAAATATTATTGAAGCACTTGAAGCTGAAGAAGTATTAAAATTCAATGATAAAATAGAAGGTACATTCACAATTGCTGCATTTAAAAACACAACATTTATAGAAAACATTAAAGTAGATAACAAAACAATAGTACTTGTCGGAGATAGATACAAAGTAATAGAATACGCAATAACAAATAAAGCAAAACTAGTAGTAATAACAGGAAATCATAATATTCCAGAAGAACTATTAGAAAAAGCAAAAGAAAATAAAGTAAACATAATAAGAACAAGTTTCCATACATATGAAACAGCAAAAATGATATCATTAAGTAACTACGCAATTCAAATCGCAATTAAAAATGATATTGTAACAGTAGACGAAAATGACTTAGTAAGTGACTTTATCGATTTAACAAACAAAAAGAAATATACATACTATCCAGTAGTAGACAAAAACAAAAACTTCATTGGAAATATTGAACTATTAGATACAAACAAACAAAATAGAAAACAAGTAATGTTAACAGACCATAACGAATATGATCAATCAGTTGATGGATTACAAGAAGCAGAAATAGTAGAAATAGTAGACCATCACAATATTGGATCAATCGGAACAATGGCACCAATAAACTTCAGAAGTATGCCAGTAGGAAGTACAAATACATTACTATATAAAATGTATAAGGAACATAATATAAAAGTTCCAAAAGAAAACGCAGGATTAATGCTTTCAGGAATTATATCAGATACATTATTATTAGTATCACCTACTACAACAGAACTAGACAAAACAACAGCTAAAGAATTAGCAGAAATAGCAGGTGTAGACTTAAATACATATGGACTAGAAATGTTAAAAGCTGGAACATCATTAAAAGGAAAAACAGAAGAAGATATACTATTTGGAGACTTTAAACTATACGAAGTTAACGGTAAAAAAATTGGAGTTACACAAGTATCTACATTCGATATTAATGACTTCAATGATAGTATAGACAAATATAGAGAACTATTAAATAAAAATGCAGAAAACAATAACTACGACGTATTCGCATTCTTTATAACTGATATATTAAAAAATGGTTCTTATGTATACTATAATAATTCAGCAATAGACATTATGTCAAAAGCATTTGATATAGAAAACATGCCACAAGGTACATACCTAGATGGATGCGTATCAAGAAAAAAACAAGTAATTCCAAAAATAATGAAAGTATTAGACTAAAAGAAAAATTGTTAGAAAACCTAACAATTTTTTTATATATTATTATCTAATTCACTAGAAATAGAAGATTTTTTCTTAGAAGACTTAAAACACAATCCAATACATCTAAATAATCCAAACACACCAACTAAAATAAATCCAGCTCCAGCAAACATCACTACATAATTAGAACCATTTAAAAATGCAACCTCAGAAGGATTACTTGGATTATACTTTATAGTTGTAGTATCACCAATTGCAGGTAAACTAGTAGATTTAACACCAGAATAAACTTTATAATCAATACCACCCACATTATAACCATAAATAATATATGCACTACCATCTTCCGAACCAGCATAATCATAATCAATAACAGTCGCAGTTACCTCAATAAAAGGATCATTCTTATCAATAAACTCATTAAGTATTTTATTACCATAAAAACTTACCACAACACCAAGCACAATAAGTACTACCGAAGTTAAAAAAGTCTTAATAATTCTAAACATACAAATACCACCTTACTATACAACTAAACTATAACATAAAAAAACAAAAAATTAAATATATAATTATAATGAAAAAAATTCATTTACACCCTAAAACGTAAAAGAAGCCCTACTCGGCTTCTTTTTTCATATTCTCCTCAATTAACTTAAATAAATCAATCATATAGAAGATAAAATGCTTATCTAAATTATTAGTATTCAAACTAATTAATAATCTCTTATTCTTAATACTAAATCTAAACATTCTACCAAAATTAGTACACTCAATAAATAACTGTTGAACATTAAGACTATTAGTTAAATCATAAGAAAGATAAATTTCAATAACATCCCTAACCTGCTTAACATCATTAATACCTAATTTCTTAGCTAACTTTTCTAACCACTCTTGATGCATATAAATATACATATCATCAGTAATCTTACCAAATCTATCCTCTAACTCATACTTAACAGACTCTAACTTCTCATAAGAATCAATCATATTAATCTTTTTATGAATTAATATCTTAATCTCCTCATCACTAACATAATCATCATCAATAGATGTACTTACTTCAACTAATGGTTTCTCCTCAATCTCTTCAGTTAAATCCTTAACCTTTTCACCTTTTAATAACTTAACCTGATTATCAAGCATTGATAAAAATAAATCAACACCTACACTATCAATAAATCCAGACTGTTCACTACCTAATATATCTCCTGCTCCACGAATAGATAAATCACGCATCGCAATCGCAAAACCACTACCTAACTCAGTAAACTCCTTAATCGCATTAAGCCTCTTAACAGCTATTTCACTTAAAACCTTACCCTTATCATACATTAAATAACAATAAGCAATCTTATTAGTACGACCAACACGACCTCTAATCTGATATAACTGAGCAAGACCAAACCTATCCGCGTCCTCAATAATTAATGTATTAACATTAGGAATATCAATACCAGTCTCAATAATAGTAGTACATAATAATATATCAAACTCATGATTAATAAACTTAAACATTACATCCTCTAATTCAGTCTTATTCATCTGACCATGCGCATAAACAATACGAGCCTCAGGAACCAATTTAGAAATTTCTATAGCCTTACTAGGTAAATCATCAACATGATTGTATAAAATAAATACCTGACCACCACGACTAAATTCCTTATAAATCGCATCCTTTAAAACCTGCTTATTAGAAGCTAAAACATAAGTCTGAATAGGATATCTATTACTAGGAGGAGTCTCAATCAAAGATAAACTTCTAATACCAACCATAGACATCTGTAAAGTTCTAGGAATAGGAGTAGCAGATAAAGTTAAAACATCAACATTATTCCTATAATTCTTAATCTTCTCCTTATGCTTAACACCAAAACGTTGCTCCTCATCAACAACTAATAACCCTAAATCCTTAAACTTAACATCATCAGATAAAATTCTATGAGTACCAATTAATAAATCAATCTTACCCTCTTTTAAATCATCCAAAATTAACTTCTGTTTCTTAGGAGTAACAAACCTATTAAGAACCTCTACTCTAATAGGATAATTACTAAATCTATCCAACGCATTATTAAAATGTTGATTAGAAAGTATTGTAGTAGGACATAATAAAGCACACTGCTTATTAGACATAATTGCCTTAAATATAGCCCTAAAAGCAACCTCAGTCTTACCATATCCTACATCCCCACATAATAACCTATCCATAGGATGAGAACTCTCCATCTCTTTCTTAATTTCCAAAGTAGCCTTTAACTGATCAGGAGTAACTTGATAAGGAAACTCCTTCTCAAAAGAATACTGAAGCTCATTATCAGGTAAAAAAGAAAAACCTTGAGTAGCCTCACGCTTCGCATATAACTCTAATAACTCATAAGCCATATCCTCAATACGCTTACTAACACGCTTCTTAATCTTCTCCCAATCTTTACCGCCCAACTTACTTAAAGTAGGCTCACATCCATTACTAGAAGAATACTTAGTAATAAAATCAATCTTCTCAACAGGAATATATAACTTATCATCATCACGATATAAAAGTAATATATAATCCTTCTTAAGACCATTCTTTTGAAGAGTACTAATACCCGCATACTTACCAATACCATGACTAACATGAACAATATAATCGCCAATCTCTAACTTATTAATATCACGAATCTTACTACCTAACTTAAAATTACTATTATAATTATAAACAGTAGCCTTATTGTTAAATAACTCAGTCTCACTAATAACAACAAACTTATCAAATATAAAACCACGACTAATACGTTTAACAACTAAATTAATCTTATCATCAACAATATTATTAATATCAGTAAAAACTAAATCATCACGATTTAAACTCTCTAATAACTTATTAACCTTATACCTATCACTTAAACAAACAACAACAATCTTACCACTAAAAACATAATCATCAAGTCTTTCATTAACCTTATCATAACCATTACCAAAATTATCAATATCAAGAGAACTATAACTAATAGAATTCTCATAAGACATATTATTATCAAAAGACATAAAAGAAATAGACTTACTATTCTTTATATCATTAAAATCAAACATGTACTTTGTATCACCTGGTAACTCTAAACTAACATTATAATTAAATATTTCCTCAACAAGTAAATCATTACCAGTTAATATATGATCATACTTATTAAAAAATACACAAGAATCACCTAAATAACCACCAATATTAACAACATCACTATACTTATTTAAATTCTTTTGAAACCTCTCCTCAAAAGGAACATCAGAAGAAACTAAAAACTCACTATTAGGAACAATACTAACACTATCTATACTATCAATAGTTAATTGAGTATCAACATTAAAATACTTAATACTATCAATAGTATCACCCCAAAACTCAATACGAATAGGATTACTACTATTAATAGGAAATATATCTAAAACAAAACCACGAACAGCTATTTCACCAGTCTTATTAACAACACTCTCCCTAACATATCCATTACTAATCAATCTATCAACAAGATCACTAAAAACAAAATCAGTTCCACTCTCTAACTTAATAATAGAATTCTTAAACACATCTACACTAGGTAAATATCTAAGATAACCCATTAAATTAGTAACAACAACACATCTTTCACCACTAATAATCTTATTCATAGTCTCAATACGAGTAACCTTTAACTCAGGAGAAATAGCCAAAGCCTCACTAGTTAAAAAATCATCCATAGGAAAAAATAATACATCATTAATGTAATTAGATAAAGATTGATACATCATATTAGCTTCATACAAACTGTTGCACACAACTAAAACATTATTATCACTTGAACTAAAATAATTATAAATATAAATACTCTTTAACTCATCATTTAATCCACTCACATATTCATGCTTAAAATCCTTAAATAAATCAAACATATTATTTCCTCCCAACGAATAAAAAGACACAAAAACGTATCTAATTATATTTATTCATCAACATCTCAAAACTTATACTTAAAAAATCATTAAAAATATCAGGCATCTTATCTAATATAGGATTAAGTATTTCCATATCACTAGAAGAAAATCTACCTAAAACATAATCCTTAGTATCAAACCTCTTATCATTAGAAATACCAACCTTAATCCTCTTATAATCCTGAGTACCTAAATTAGCCTCAATATTCTTTAGACCATTATGTCCGCCACTACTTCCACGAGGACGCAACTTAATACGACCTAAATCCATATCCAAATCATCATGAATAATTAAAATATCAGAAACATCAATATCAAAAAACTTAACAAACCTACCTACAACATTACCAGATAAATTCATATACTCCAAAGGCTTTAAAAACATAACCTTTTCTCCATTAATGTTACTAACACAATAACTACCATTAAATTTATTCTTATCAAACTTAAGACCTAAAGAATCAACAATCCTATCAATTGCCATAAAACCAATATTATGACGAGTTCTCTCATACTCTCTACCAGGATTTCCCAAACCAACAATTAGTTTCAAATAAATCACCTCTTTAAATGATACTCATTATAAATAACACTCTTAGCGACTCCTCGTTCCTTCGCAACTAACTTAATCGCATCCATATCACTATTTCCCAACTTCTTATAAAACTCAATATGTTCAAGAATTGTCAAATTGTCACACTTTTCCTCTTCATTTGAGCCTTCAACAATTATAACAAACTCACCCTTAATGTCAACCATAAGAGGAATAATGTCAATAACATTTCCCCTAAAAACCTCTTCATACCTCTTAGTTATTTCCCGGGAAATACTCACACGTCTATTTCCCAACACTTTTAAAACATCCTCTAACATCTCTTTAACACGATGTGGAGACTCATAAAATATAAGAGATTCATGGTAATACTTCAAATCCTCTAACTCCTTACATCTCTTAGAACTCTTACTATTTAAAAAACCAATAAAAGTAAACTTAGAAATATCTAAACCAGATACAATTAAAGCTGGAACAAAAGCAGTAGGTCCTGGAAGACCAACAACATTATAACCATTCTCTATAGCACAAAGCGCAAGTTCATACCCAGGATCACTAATACAAGGAGTTCCCCTGTCACTAACAACACCAACACTAAAACCACTAGATAAATACTCTAATAACTTATCCCTGTTACCATCCTCATTAAACTTATGACTAGAAATAAGTTTCTTCTTAATACCTAAATGTTTCAATAATAAACCAGTAACACGAGTATCCTCAGAAAAAACAACCTCAACCTCTTTCAAAGTATTAATTGCTCTTAAAGTAATATCATCCATATTACCAATAGGAGTTGGAATCAAATAAACAACTGGACTACCATCATAACTCTTCTGACTCATATAATCACCCTTCAAAAAATTTCATAACACTATCAGTATAACTTCCATCACTATTATGTGTGTACATTGGAGGTAAAATCTTAAGTCCGGAACGACCATTCTTACTTCCTTCAACTAAAACCATATTACTCTCATCCCCCACATGAGGATAAACTAACTGAATACGCTTAGGCTCAATATTATTACTTCTCATAGACTCAATAATATCAATCAATCTATCAGTACGATGAACAACTGAAACTACTCCACCATTCTTAAGTAACTTACGACTTACTTTAAATAACTGATCCAAATTCAACTTAACCTCATGACGAGCAATCACTTTATACTGACTACTATTCAAATTAGAACCCTCACTAACCTTAAAAAAAGGAGGATTACAAGTAATAACATCAAAACTATCACTCTCTAAATCAAGATAATAATCATTAATATCCATATTAACTAACTTAATCCTATCAGATAAACCATTAATACCAACACTCTTTAAAGCTAAATCGTAAACATCCTTCTGAATTTCAACACCAGTAATAGAAAAATCTCCCTTACAAGATAAAATCATAGGAATAGGAGCATTACCACACCCAATATCTAAAACATTAGTAATACCCTTATTTAAACTAACAAAATTCGCAAGCAACACAGAATCCAAAGAAAAATTAAACATATCAGTATTCTGAACAATCTTTAAATCCTTATAACCTAATAAATAATTAATTACTTCCACATTCAACCTCTATAATACCTACATTAGGAACATCAACTTTATACTTCTTACCAATAATATCAATACTTACAACTTTACCTTTACCACGTTCTGTTTCAACCTGACTACCCATACTAGGTAAACACTTACGACATTCACTATAACAAGAATCCTCATACTTTAAACAACACATAAGTCTACCACAAACACCATTAATCTTACTAGGATTTAAAGCAATACCCTGATTCTTAGCCATATTAATACTAACAGTATCTAAATCCTTCAAAAATCCAGAACAACATAATGGTCTACCACATTGTCCACAACCACCAATTTCACGAGCCTTATCACGAGCACCTATTTGTCTTAACTCAATACGAGTCTTATAAATAGAAGCAAGCTCTTTAGCTAAATCACGAAAATCAATACGACTATCAGATAAAAACCTAAAAATCAATTGATTCCTATCAAAAGTATATTTACAATCAACCATAATCATATGAAGACCATACTCACTAACCAAATCTTTGCACTTATGTAATGCATCCTTCGCATCCTTTAAATTCTTCTTATGCTTATTAAAATCATCACGAGACGCAATACGCAAAACATTAGAAATACCATTATACTTCTTATCATCACTAACAAATGGTTCATCAATAACAGTACCAAACTCTAAACCACGTTCAGTATCAACAATAACAGTTAAATTCTTTTTAAGTCTTAACTTACCAGCATTAAAATATAATATTTCTCTAGAATCACCAATCTTAACACCAACAACAACCATTATATCGCCTCCATCTTAATAATAAACTTGTCCATAAGAAGATTCAAATTAACATTAGAATATAAGTCTTCCCTAACTTCCAGAATTAAATTAAGAATCTTATTAATAATATTATAATCCAATTCACTAAATTTCTCTATATTAGACTTAAATTCGCTCAATATAATATCTTTTCCCATCTTATAATTAATAACATCACTATAAAACATAATCATAATATTAAAAGCAAATAAATAATCATCCTTACCCTTAAAAAAATCATTCCAATACTTATTAATATAAACTAAAGTATCTAACTTATTAGAATACAAATACTCTATAAAATCAATAACATGTCCAATTTTATTAATACTCTCACTATCATTAACAAACTCATTAATCTTATCACTATCATTATATAACTGATTCCCGACATTCAAAAGCATATCATCACTTTTAACTTGAACATTATTCAAATTAATTACCTGACACCTAGAGACAATAGTACCCAATACCTTATAAATATTATCAGTAATAAGAATAGCTACAATACCCTCTTCAGGCTCCTCCAAAAACTTAAGTATACTATTAGAAGCAGAAATATTTAAATTCTCTACACCATTAATAATATAAACCTTACGACCAGACAAAGACTTCATAGAAAACATTTCCTGTAACTCATCAGTCTGTTCCTTCTTAATCCATAATCCATCTGCCTCAATTACCTTAAATTCAGAATAAGAATTATTATCAATCAAATGACATACACTACACTCGTGACTCCCAGTTTCATTATTAGGACATAATAAATACTTCGCAAAAGCCTTGGCAAAATCGAATCCCTTATGATATCCATTAGTATTAATTAAATACGCATGAGATAACTTATTTTTAATAATACTATTCTTAAAAATCTTATAAGCAATAGCCTGATCAGAAATAAAATCATCCAACATATAAATCACCTCAAAACATTAATACAATAATTAAAATAAAACTAAATAAAGCAGGAACGCCTAATAATACTAAACTAATAACAGTAACCAAATTAATTGGAACAATAATACCCATAGGAGCCGCAACTAAATTAAAACTATATAATAATAAAACATAAAAAATAACTTTTTTAAATAATCCAAAAAAATTTTTTAACATATAATCACCTACTAATAATATGTTAAAAAAATCAATTAATTACTAATCTCCTTACGATCCTCTAAAGCCATTTCAAGAGTTAATATATCAATATATTCCATATCTGCACCCATTGGTATTCCTTGAGCAATCTTACTAACCTTAACACCTTTTCCAGATAACATCTTAGAAATATATAAACTAGTAGTCTCACCTTCAATACTAGGCTTCAAAGCTAAAATAACCTCTTTAACACCCTCAGATTCAACTCTACTAACTAACTTATCAAGATTAATATCATCAGGACCAATTCCATCTAAAGGAGAAATAAGTCCATTTAAAACATGATATCTACCCTTAAAAGAACCCATCTTCTCAAATAAAATAGAATTCTTAGCCTCTTCAACTACACATAAAACACTTGAATCACGACTCTCGTCACGACATATATCACAAGTATCTTCCTCTGTTAAATTATTACAAATACTACACTTCTTAATCTTATACTTAACATCCTTAATAGAAGAAGAAAACAACTCAATAACATTCTCATCAAAATTAATAACAGATAAAGCAAGTCTTTCAGCAGTCTTTTCCCCTACACCAGGAAGCTTCTTAAAACATTCAATTAAATTTCTAATAGACTTAGGATAATTCATAATTAAAATAACCCAGGAAGACCTTGAGTATATTTACCAAGTTTCTCTTCAGTTTCCTTATCAATTTGAGTAATCGCATCATTAACAGCAAGCATAATCATATCCTCTAACATTTCTTTATCGTCAGACTCAATACTATCCATATTAATATCAACACCAGTAACCTTTTTGTCCCCAGTCATAGTAACAGATACTAAAGAACTCTTACCAGTAAACACCTTAGAATCAATAACCTTCTTCTCATTTAACACCTTATTTTGTAATTGTTGTGCTTGTTTCATCATAGCTTGTATATTCATAAAATCTCCTCTTTCCTAATTATATTCAACAACACCATCAAACATAGAAGCAATCTCATCAGTACTCTCATTAACCGAATCAAATTGCCCATTCTCAGGTACATAAACAAACTGTTTCTTCTTCCCATTAAATAAATCACGAATACTTTCCCACTCATCAATAGGAACAGAAACAACTTTATAATTTTTAGATAACACCTTTAAAACTAAAGACTCAATACCCTTAAAACAACTATTAAAAGTATTTGCTAAATCACCATTATCATAAACAAAAACCAAATACTCATTACTAGCAGCCTTAAGTTTGCCATCCATAATCATAGAAGCATACTTACCTAATTCATTATCTAAAACATAATTTTTAAAATTATCAATACTACCAAGAATATCTCTTAAGATACCCTTATTAAAATCAGATAAAGCATTCTCAACCCTTATTTTCTTAAATAAACTATCATCAAATTTATTTTTGTGTACAACAGACACTTTATCTATTTTAACCTTATTTTCCTTAACCTCAGTCTTAACAACTTCCTTAACTTCAACCTTTTCATTAAAAATATTAGAAATATTTAACAAACACATCTCAAGAGTAAGTTGAAAATTATTACTCTTCTTCATATTAATCAAACACTCATTAAACTCATTAATACATTTAATCAACTTATCAGAAGAAATATCATAATCTTTATAAACATCTAAATCATATCCACAACTCTTCAAAAACTCTGGAGCATCATAATATAACAAAATATTCTTAATAAAAGATACAATACTCTCAACTATCTTAACTAAATTCTTACCATTGTTATTATATGTATAAATCTTAGAAAAAACATTCTCATAATTCATGCCAATAACATCATCAAAGAATAACTTCAATTCATCTTGAGTCAAAGTACCATTAACCTCATGAACATCACTAACAGTAATATCACTGTCCGCATAACTAATAACCTGATCAAGTAAGCTAATAGAATCCCTTAATCCTCCATCAGACAATCTAGCTATCTCTAATAATACATCACGAGAAATATCAAGTCCTTCAGTCTTAGAAATATACTCCAGCCTACTAACAATATCATCCAAAGAAATACGCTTAAAATCAAACCTTTGACATCTAGATAAAATAGTAGCAGGAATCTTATGAGGCTCAGTAGTCGCAAGAATAAATATAATATGACTTGGTGGTTCCTCTAAAGTCTTTAATAAAGCATTAAAAGCTCCAGTAGTCAACATATGAACTTCATCAATAATATAAACCTTAAACCTACTAAAAGAAGGAACTAAATCAATCTTATTCCTAATCTCACGAATCTCATCAACACCATTATTACTAGCGGCGTCAATCTCAATAATATCAACATCATTCTTAGAATTAAACTCTAAACAGCTCTTACACTTATCACAAGGAATAAAATCATTAAGATTCTCACAATTAATAGTCTTTGCTACAATCTTCGCAATACTTGTCTTACCAGTACCCCTAGGTCCAGTAAACAAATAAGCATGACTTAATCTATCATTAGAAATCGCATTTTTCAAAGTTTTAACAACAACTTGTTGTCCAGCAATTTCATTAAAATTACTAGGTCTATATTTTCTATATAAAGCTTGATACATAAAGTCACCTCACACAAATAATTATACCATAAAAAAGACTAATTTAATATAAAACTAGCCCCTTTTATTAGAAAAAAAACGTTTTAAAATAAGAGAACAATCATCAACAAGAACACCACAAGTAACATCTACCCTATGATTATTTTTTTTACTGTTCAAAACTTCACATGCATATCCAAACTTCTCACACGAAGCACCATAAACAACCCTCTTAATACGAGATTGAATAATAGCCCCACAACACATCAAACAAGGCTCCATAGTAACATATAAAGTACAATCATCCAAATGCCATGCACCTAATTTCCTACAAGCCTTTTTAATAGCCAAAACCTCAGCATGATTAATAGAACAATTCTTAATGTTCTTAGTATTATAAGCCTTAGCTATAACCTTGCCATCCTTAACAATAACACATCCAACAGGGACATCATTCCTTTTAAATCCCCTATTAGCCATATCTAAAGCCTTTCTCATATATAATTCATCCATAATAAAAACCTCAAAAAAAGACGCACACATTTAGAGGTTCTTAAGGCTGCTGTATTCCTACTCTGACCTAGTTCAAACATAAATATTGCGTCCCAATAAATATACCATATCATAATAAATAAATCAAGAAAAACTGTTCAAAACTTATATAAAAAATAATACTTTTACGTAAATATGTGTAAAACTTTATATACAATATAATAAATATATATAAAGAAAAATAAAAATATGTTCAAAAATATACATGTCAATCCATTTAACGTCGACCTATTTTAATTATATATGTGCATAAATAATAAAATAGGTCTCCTAATTATTTCCCGGAAAATATTTTTATAAAATAAATATCAAATATAATAATAATTTATTAAAATAAATATAAATTGTTCATAACTATTTTTTCTCCGTTCTTGTTTCACGTGGAACATTCATTTATTCTCCATTTATTTATTTACTTTCTTTTTTCTCCGTTCTTGTTTCACGTGGAACATTCATTTATTCTCCATTTATTTATTTACTTTCTTTTTTCTCCGTTCTTGTTTCACGTGGAACATTCATTTATTCTCCATTTATTTATTTACTTTCTTTTTTCTCCGTTCTTGTTTCACGTGGAACAT
>Ga0256405_10001264_pt1 | contig 70814 bp, 58 predicted proteins | sample RumenRJG_02DNA_FD_189096 | JGI IMG/M metagenome (GOLD analysis project Ga0256405, IMG submission 189096) | Bovine rumen microbial communities from Lethbridge, Alberta, Canada - RJG_02 | ecosystem: Host-associated > Mammals > Digestive system > Stomach > Rumen | place: Canada: Alberta...
TATCCTCTATACCTGACAATACTTCCATTAAGCTTAACTTCTTCATGATACACTCACCTCTTTTTTAGTGTACCATACCTTTTCTTAAAAGTTGTTAACAATTTGTTTACTCATTCAAAAACCCTGGTGCAGAAGGTTTTTTTTGTTGAAACCTTTCCGGAAATATGGTATGATTAAAAATAGCTGCACATGAATATCGGAGGAAGTGAAAGGAATGAAAGAAAGAGCAATTGCCGAGATGCCCATGGAGCAAAAGGAGTATATTTCTTTGCTGGGAGATGTCTTGGCTGACAGGTATCATACGGATGCGCCGAAGGCGATGATTCATACCTACGGCTGCCAGCAGAACGTGGCGGACAGCGAAAAGCTGAAGGGTATGCTGCTGCAGATGGGCTGTGAGCTGACAGAAGAAAAGGAAGAAGCGGATATTATCATTTTCAATACCTGCGCCGTACGGGAACACGCAGAAGACAGGGTGTTCGGAAATGTAGGGGCGCTCAAAGCGCTCAAGCGTCAGAAACCGTCGCTGCTGATTGCCTTATGCGGCTGCATGATGGAGCAGGAGCACATAGCCGAGAAAATATATAAAAGCTTTCCGTATGTGGGGCTGGTATTCGGCACCCATGTCATTCACCGTTTTCCTGAGCTGCTGTTTCAGGCGGTGACGACAGGCAAGAGAAAAATCGAGAGAGGCTTTGATGACGGCAAGCTGTATGAAGGCATACCGCTTCACCGGGACGGAAGCTTCAAGGGCTGGCTGCCGGTAATGTACGGCTGTGACAATTTCTGCACGTATTGTATTGTTCCCTATGTAAGAGGACGGGAGCGCAGCAGAGCGTCGGGTGTTATTCTTGAAGAAGCCCGTGCCATGGCAGCGTCCGGGTATAAAGAGATCACGCTGCTGGGACAGAATGTCAACTCATACGGCAAAGGACTGGAAGAAAATATCCGGTTTCCGCAGCTTTTGCAGCAGGTTTCCGAGATAGAAGGAGATTTCTGGGTGAGCTTTATGACATCGCACCCCAAGGACGCTTCAAAGGAACTGATTGATGTGATTGCGGACAATCCCAAGATATCCCGCCATTTACACCTGCCGTTTCAAAGCGGCAGCGACAGAATACTCAGGCAGATGAATCGTCATTATACGGCAGAGAAATATCTGGACATCGTGAATTATGCCAAAAGCCGCATACCGGACGTTGACCTGACCAGCGACGTGATTGTGGGATTTCCGGGAGAAACGGAAGAAGATTTTCAGCAGACGCTGGAACTGATCCGTACGGTGAAATTTACTTCGTTATTTACGTTTATCTATTCGCCCAGAGTCGGAACACCTGCGGCAAAATTAGAGGATCCTTATACACACGAAGACAAGGCAAGACGCATGGGTGAACTGTTGAAGCTGCAGGAGCAGATTTCTGCCGAGCGCACAGCCGCCATGTTAGGAAAGACCTGTCGGGTACTGGTAGAGGAGCAGGCAAAGGAAGGAATACTGAACGCCAGAACGCAGGGAGGAGTTGTCGTAGAAGTGCCGGGCAATACGGCGCTGATCGGCAGCTTTCAGAATGCAGAGATCACCGAAGCCCGTAATTTTATTCTGCGGGGAAGAATTATATAACAAGCAGTATGGTTGGCTGTGCTGTATGGAAATAAATGATAATCAGAAAAGGAGTAAAAAAATGGAAAACAAAACGATTGCAGAGATGGATACAATTGCCCTGACAAGAGAACTGGGAAAAAAGATACAGCAGGAAGAAGCGTTCATTAAATATCAGATGGCAAAGCAGAATGCAGACAATGATGCAGCTCTGCAGAAGCTTATCAGCGAATTCAGTGACAAGCGGGAAGCTCTGAGCCGCCAGTCCGAGAGCGAAGAGGCCAACGCCGCCAGAGCGCAGGAGCTTTCAAGAGAGATGCGCCGTGCCTATGGCGAGATCATGTCAAACGAAAGCATGATCGCCTATAACGATGCGAAAGAAGCCTATGACGTATTGATGAACCGCATTAGTGCGATCATACAGAAAACCTTCGAAGGAGAAGATCCCGAAACAGCAGATTATTCACCGTCCTGCAGCGGAAGCTGTGCAACCTGCGGCGGCTGCGGCTGATCTGTGTAAGGATTGAGGAGTGTAAAAAATGGCAGGACTTTCACCGCTGATGCAGCAGTATCAGGCAATCAAAGCAGAAAATAAAGATACCATCGTCTTTTTCAGGGTCGGGGACTTCTATGAAATGTTTTTTGAAGATGCCAAAACCGCTTCTAAAGAGCTGGAACTGACCCTGACAGGAAAGGACTGCGGTCTGCCCGAAAGAGCACCCATGTGCGGTGTTCCGTTTCACAGTGCAGAAACATATATTGCAAGGCTGGTTGCCAAGGGCTACAAGGTAGGAATCTGTGAACAGACGGAAGACCCTGCCAAAGCCAAGGGACTCGTCAAACGGGAGATCATACGGGTTGTTACGCCGGGAACTGTAATGGAATCTACAATGCTGACCGACAGCAGCAATAATTTTATCGCCACCATCTACACGGCGAATCAAAAAACAGGACTTGCTTTTTGCGACATTTCCACCGGAGAGCTGTATGCCACGCTGCTGGAGGGAGATATTCAGGAAAATGAGATAAAAAACGAGCTGATCAAATATAAACCGGCGGAACTGCTCATCGGCGGGGATGCCGTAAGCTTCCGCAGCTTAGGGGATTTTATCAGAGAGCGCCTGACAGCATCTGTTACCATGCCTGATGACAGCGACTTTTCTTATGCCGAGTGCAAGAAACTGGTGATTTCCCGTTTTTATCATGACTGTCCGGAAGAAGCGGCAAAGCTGCAGCCTCAGACGTTATCGGCAGTAGGCGTTTTGCTGAAGTATCTGTCTCAGACGCAGATGAACGGGCTGGAGCGAATCAGCAAAATTGAGCTGTACCGTGAAGAACAGTTTGTTCACCTGGACTATCAGACCAGAAGAAACTTAGAGCTGACAGAGCCGATGAACAGCAAAAATAAAAAAGCGTGTTTGTTAGGCGTGCTGGATAAAGCCAGAACGCCGATGGGCAAGCGGCTGATAAAGAGCTATATTGAAAAGCCGCTGATCAGCATACCGCAGATCCTGCGCCGACAGAATGCAGTCAGCGAACTGTTTGACAATATCATCATGCGGGGCAACCTGCGAACGGCGCTGAACGGCATCGGTGATATGGAACGGTCTGTGACCCGGATAGTTTACGGTACAGCCAACGCAAGAGAACTGCGGTCGATCTGTAATATGCTGCAAAAGCTGCCTGCCGTAAAAGAGGCTGCCGAGGGTTCAGTATGTGCTATGCTGAAGGAAGCGTATGATAATCTGGATACACTGACCGATATCTGTCAGATTATTGATCGGGCGATAGTGGACGAACCGCCGTTTTCTGTCAGAGAAGGCGGAATGTTCCGTGACGGATACAGAAAAGAACTGGACGAGCTGCGGTACGTCATGAACAACGGGTCGTCGGTTATGGCAGGCATAGAGTCCCGTGAAAGAGAAAGAACAGGGATCCCAAAGCTGAAAATCGGCTATAACCGTGTGTTTGGCTATTATATAGAGGTATCAAATACCTATAAGGAGCAGGTGCCGGAGGATTATATCCGCAAGCAGACCTTAGTCGGCGGCGAGCGGTATATTACGCAGGAACTGAAAGAACTGGAGCAAAAGATTCTGGGTGCAAAGGACAGCAGCAATGCGCTGGAATATGAGATGCTGGAACAACTGCGCCGGGATGTTAGCAGCGCTCTGGACAGAATTAGCTGCAGTTGCAGAGCAATAGCGGCATTGGACGTTGCATCGTCGCTGGCGCAGGTGGCGTTTGACAACAACTATGTTTGTCCGGACATGACGAACAGCGGAACAATCCGTCTGGAAGAAAGCCGTCACCCGGTAGTGGAGCAGCTTCTGGATTATCAGAGCTTTGTGCCGAACGATGTGATGCTGGATAACGGCGACAATAACGTGGCGATTATCACAGGACCGAACATGGCAGGAAAATCCACATATATGCGGCAGGTTGCGCTGATTGTACTGATGGCGCAGATGGGGTCATTTGTTCCGGCGAAAAAAGCGGAAATATCCGTTGTTGACGGCATATTTACCCGTATCGGAGCGTCAGATGACCTGTCTACAGGACAGTCCACTTTTATGGTGGAGATGAACGAGGTGGCATATATTTTGCAGAACGCCACCAAAAACAGCCTGCTGATCTTAGATGAGATCGGAAGGGGAACGTCCACCTATGACGGCATGAGTATTGCCAGAGCGGTGCTGGAGTTTGTGGCGGATAAAAAGAAGCTGGGAGCAAAAACCTTGTTTGCAACGCATTATCACGAGCTGACGGTTCTGGAGAATACTATCAAAGGCGTTAAGAACTATAATATTGCGGCAATAAAGCGTGGAGACGACATCACTTTTCTGCGCAGGATCATTCCCGGACCGGCAGACGAAAGCTACGGTGTAGAGGTTGCAGGTCTTGCAGGCTTGCCCGAGAGTGTGATTGAAAGAGCCAAAAAGCTTCTGAAAGAATTGGAAAGCGGCAATCCCAGACCAAAGAGGAAAGCGGCTAAAAAAGATGAACAATCTCCGCAAATGACGCTGATTCGTGAAGAAACAGAAATAGAGAAGCGGCTTCATGCAATTGACATTAACAAGCTGACGCCGATGGATTCAATGAATATACTGTTTGAACTGATCAAACTGAGCCGGCAGTCCGGTGAATAAATCATTTTCTGTCAGGAAGAAGGTGAAAGAATGGGTATGATCAATGTATTGACCAAAGAAGTAGCGGAACTGATTGCCGCAGGCGAAGTGATTGAACGACCGGCTTCCGTTATCAAAGAGTTGGTGGAGAATGCCATAGATGCCGGAGCCACAGTCATTACAGTCGAGATAAAAAACGGCGGCGTAACCTTCATGAGGGTAACGGATAACGGTGTGGGTATAGAGCGTTCAGATGTTAAAAATGCATTTTTGCGTCATGCCACGAGCAAAATAGCTGTGCAGAACGATCTGGATCACATAGCGACTCTGGGATTCCGTGGAGAAGCGCTGGCGTCCATCTGTGCGGTATCGAAGGTGGATCTGATCACCAAGCATAAGGATGAAGAAACAGGGACATTATATAAAATAGAAGGAGGCAGTGCCGTAGAATTCAGGGAAACAGGCTGCCCGCAGGGAACTACCATGGTAGTGCGTGACTTGTTTTATAATGTACCTGCCAGAATGAAATTTCTGAAGAAGGATATTTCCGAATCCAATAATATCGCCACGCTGATTGACCGCATTGCACTCTCTCATCCGGAGATCAGCTTCTGTCTGATCCGTGACGGCAGACAAACGCTGAAAACATCGGGTAACGGTGAGCTGGGGGCAACGATATATCAGGTTTTTGGCAAACAGTTTTATGATTCCTTAATCCCTGTGTCGTATCATTATCAGAATATTACAGTCAGCGGGTTTGTCAGCAAGCCCGTCAGCGCCAACCGTGCCAGCCGTTCGATGCAGAACTTTTTTGTCAACGGAAGATATGTTCGTACCAAAACAGGCATGGCGGCTCTTGAGCAGGCGTACAAAGGCTTTATCATGGTTGGAAAATATCCTGCCTGTGTGCTGAATCTGGAGATGGACTGCAGCGAGCTGGACGTCAATGTTCATCCGGCAAAGTTAGAGATACGCTTCACCAATGAAAGGCCGGTATATGAAAGTGTTTATCATGCTGTCAGAACAGCCGTTTCGGAATATGATACCCGTGCCGGAGAGAATGCCGTATCCCTGAGCGGTTTGACAGACCCGAAGCTTCTCGGACGGACTGCCGACAGAGGCACACAGCTTGATTTTGGCACAAACAATGCTAAATCATCGGCTGACGCAGAACCGGAAGTGTTGATGCCGCCGCTGTCGGGATATAGCAGGGAAGTTCGTCTGAATGACAGCGCTGCTGCAAGAAATTATTATCAGCAGGAGGAAGTCCGGATACGCCCGATCAATTTAGCGGAATATCGGGCGCTCAAAGAGCAGCAGACCTTTTTGGCGGCTGCAGAGGACACGGCAGCGCGGCAAAAAGAGGAAAAAGCTGTTATCAATCGGGATCAGGCAGTACCGTTATCCGTCAGCAAAGATGATAAAGAAGCAATTTCCGAGGACTCAGCACTAAATGCAGAGGAAAGAACCTCTGCACCATCGGCACTGAATGCAGAAAAAGCATTTTCAGAGACTTTGGCACAAAATACAGAGGGGACACCTTCCGGTACCGTTCCTTTTGGTATGGTGAATAATCCGCCGATACAGACAGAACTATCCGACAAGGAGCCTGATGTGCTGCAGGCGTTTCCTGTGCTGGCAGCGCGGGAAGCAGAACCCTTTGCAGAGACCATGCAGGCAAAGCAGCCTTTCCGCTATATCGGAGAGGCATTCATGACTTATCTGATCGTTCAGTACGATGATAACCGTCTGATGCTGATTGATAAGCACGCAGCTCATGAGCGTCTGATTTATGAAAAGTTAAAGCGCACGCATAAGGATACGGGTTCTCAGCTATTGCTGGAGCCGATTACGATTACACTGGACAGAACCGATTTTCTGACAGTAACGGAAAACAAAGAACTGCTGAGTGACGCCGGCTTTGAGATAGAGGAATTCGGTACAACGGCGGTACTTTTGAGGAGCATACCGCTGTTTCTGGAAAAGCTGGATGTCACGGAAGCATTTTTGGAAATTGCGAAATATCTCACCCGTCATAAGCGGCTGCTTTTGTCAGAAAAGATGGAATGGATCTATGCCAACACTGCCTGCAGAGCGGCAATAAAAGCAGGGGATAAAAACAGCCCTCAGGAGCTGGAAGCGCTGGTGCAGCAGTTGGAGGATAATCCTACGGTGCGTTATTGTCCTCATGGCAGACCGATCTATTATTTTGTCAGCCGCACGGAGTTAGAAAAGAATTTCAGGCGTATCTGAGTATCTCGTCCTGTATTGCAATCAAACAAGCAGCTTTGAGGCAGTTTCGGAAATCAATGATGAAGGGTTGACAGATCCCAGATGCTCTTACATCAGCAGCGATCGGCGCAGTTTGGGAAATCAATGATGAAGGATTGGCAGATCCGGACATAACCGTTCATTCTTCTGAACGGTTATGTTCATATAAGCAGCGTCAGCAATAGGGTCGGCGGTTTCATAGAAGGAGCAAGGGAAAATATTTTTTTGTTCGGAAAAGTCTTTATTTGTGTGAATTTCCGGTAAAACCGATTTCCCTGTGAGGTAGCCACGGAAATTGATTTTCAAAACTTCAAAATCGACCGTATATAAAGTCCTGCTGATTTGAAAATGTCTTCCCGGAGAATCGGCGGTTTAGGAAAGGGGGATGGGGAAACCCCTTTTTCCGCTGTAAAAGGGTTTTCCCCATGTAGCTGCCCCGACAATATTGATTTCCCGGTGAGGCAGCAAAAAGCTCTTTACAAACAAAAAACAATATGTTATAATCGTAAGCGTTGATGCCCCGTTCCCGGTTTGCGGATAAAGCCCTGACAAAAGGGAATCCACAGCCGTTTACTGAGAATGCGGGTTTGACAAAAATATTATAGTAAAGGTGGATAAACCCATGCTGAAAGAAGAAAAGGATGCTATCATCAAGGAGTATGCAACTCATGAGGGCGACACAGGTTCTCCGGAAGTGCAGATTGCACTGCTGACAAAGAGAATCAACGACCTTACCGAGCACCTGAAGACCCATAAGAAGGATCATCATTCCAGAAGAGGTCTGTTCAAGATGATCGGTCAGAGAAGAAGTCTTCTGAGCTATCTGACAAAGGTAGACATTGAGCGCTATCGTTCAATTATTGCAAGACTCGGTATCCGTAAGTAAGCAATTGTTTCGGGGCAGTCTGTGAGAATATTGCAGGCTGCCTTGTTGCAGTCTGACAAAAGGACAGGTTTTCGGGCTTTAGCAGTGAAACGAGAAAACAGGAGCAAGGCTGTTTTCCGGTTTAATTGCTAAACCGACGGCTTGTTGTTCACACAAGAGAAAATGGAGGTAACAAAATGTTTGAAGGCTACAGAGTATTTGAAACAGAGTTTGCCGGCAGACCGCTGGTAATTGAAACAGGAAAAATGACCCAGCTTGCCAATGGCGCTTGTCTGGTTCGTTACGGTGAGACAGTGGTTCATGTTGCAGTAACGGCAGCACCGAAGCCCAGAGAAGGCGTAGATTTCTTTCCGCTGTCTGTTGATTTTGAAGAAAAGCAGTATGCTATGGGAAAGATTCCGGGCGGCTTCAATAAGAGAGAGGGCAGACCTACTGAAAAAGCCATTCTGGTTTCGAGAGTGATTGACAGACCGATTCGTCCGCTGTTCCCGAAGGATATGAGAAATGATGTATCCATTGTATGTACCGTTATGGCATACGATCCGGACTGTCTGCCGGAGATTGCAGCAATGGTTGGTACTTCCGTTGCCCTGAGTATTTCAGACGTACCGTGGAACGGACCGATCTCTGCAGTATCCGTGGGACTGGTAGACGGTGAATATGTCATCAACCCCACTAAGGCGCAGAGAGAAGTCAGTCAGATGGCTGTTACCGTTGCCTCTACCGACAGCCGTATTGCAATGATCGAAGCAGGAGCCAACATTGTTCCTGATGATGTGATGTATAACGGTATCATGGCAGGTCACGAAGCAAACCAGCCGATCATTGAATTCATCAAGGGCATTCAGGCTGAAATCGGCAGAGAAAAGTTTGAGTATCCCAGCAATGAGCCGGATCCGGAAATGCTGGAAGCCATCAAGAGCTTTGCGATTGATGACATTCGTGTGGCACTGGATACAGACGATAAAAAGGTTCGTGACGAAAGACTCAAACCGATTTACGATGCTGTTCACGAAAAATTTGATGCGATCTATCCCGATTCCGCAGAGAAGATTGATGACTGTCTGTATAAGACACAGAAATATATTGTACGCCGCTGGCTGCTGGACGAGCAGAAGAGAGTAGACGGCAGAGGCATGAATCAGATGCGTCCGCTGGCTTCTGAAGTAGGCATTCTGCCCAGAGTACATGGTTCCGGCTTGTTCACCAGAGGACAGACACAGGTACTGACAATTACGACGCTGGGATCTATCAGTGACCAGCAGATTCTTGACGGTATTGATGATCAGACGTCAAAGAGATACATTCATCATTACAATTTCCCGTCCTATTCCGTAGGCGAGACCAAGCCTTCCAGAGGACCCGGCAGACGAGAAATTGGACACGGAGCACTGGCAGAGCGTGCGCTGGTACCGGTTATTCCTTCTGTAGAAGAATTCCCCTATACCATTCGTCTTGTTTCTGAAATCCTGTCCTCCAACGGATCCACTTCTCAGGGCTCTATCTGTGGTTCTACGCTTTCTCTGATGGATGCAGGCGTGCCCATCAAAGCGCCTGTTGCCGGTATTTCCTGCGGCCTGATCACCGAGGGCGAACGCTGGATGACGATGGTCGATATCCAGGGCTTAGAGGATTTCTTCGGTGACATGGACTTTAAGGTTGCCGGAACCAAGGAGGGTATTACCGCAATTCAGATGGATCTGAAGATCAGCGGTCTGACGCCGGAAATGGTAAAGGAAGCACTGGAAAAGACGCACATTGCCCGTAATTATATTCTGGACGAAGTAATGCTCAAAGCAATTCCGGAGCCCAGAAAGGAACTTTCCAAGTATGCGCCGAAGATGTTGTCAACGGTTATCCCTGTAGATAAAATCCGTGAAGTAATCGGCAGCGGCGGTAAAGTGATTCAGAAAATCTGCGCCGAGTGCGACGTTAAAATTGATATTGAAGAAGACGGACACGTTTATGTAACAGGTCTTGATATGGAGAATTGTCAGCGTGCCATGACGATTGTCGATACCATTGTCAAAGATCCGGAGCCGGGCGCAATTTATAAAGGCAAGGTAACCAGACTGATGGACTTTGGTGCATTCGTAGAAATTGCTCCGGGCAAAGAAGGATTGTGCCACATTTCTCAGCTTGACGTAAAGCGTACCGAAAAGGTAACGGATGTGGTTAATGTTGATGATATCATTATCGTTAAGGTACTGGATATTGACGACAAGGGAAGACTGAATCTTTCCCGTCGTGAAGCACTGATCGAAGTAGAGGGACTAACTCCCGAAAATGATGTAGCGTCCCGTCGTCCTTCAGGCGGCAGAAACGGCGGATTCCGCAGAGGCGGCGACCGTCGTTAATGTCGGCGGCTTCTCGGTAATGTCGGGGGCTCCTCGCCCCCGAACCCCTCGGCAGGACTGCTCGCCCTGCACCCCGGCAGGGACTCAGTCCCTGCACCCGTTTAGTATCATTTCAAAAGATAAAAGGATTCTCAGCAATACCGCAAAGCCGGTATGATTGAGAATCCTTTATTAATATCATTATGCTGAACAATTTGTGTCACTTGATAGAATGACTGTAGGCATTTTTACCGTGATAATCCGGATCGTATTGAGCAAGCATGGTAAATACCTGATAAAAATGAATAATGGCCTGACTGACTTGTGATTTTCAGTCATTTTGTTTAGCGTAGAGTTTGGTAGATGGTAAAGCAGTGAAGAACTTCCGTGCAAAACGAAATCAGGCACCCAATTCCTCAGCTCTTTTCGTGCAGGCAGCCATAGCGTCAAAAATAGCTTTCGGAACCTCACGGTCTTTCAGTACCTTCATGGCTTCAATGGTGGTACCGCCTTTGGAAGAAACCTTCTGTATCAGAGTTTCTGGCGAATCGCCGCTGTTACGGAGCATCTCTGCGCTGCCCTCAAAGGTTTTGCAGACGAGCCGAAGAGCGGTTTCACTGTCAATGCCGACAGACGCAGCATAATCTACCATCGCCTTAGCGAAAAGATAGATGTAAGCAGGACTGCTGCCGTTGACGGCAATCACTGCGTTCATTTGCGATTCGGGGAGAATAACAGCTTCTCCGGAGAAAGCAAACATTTTGTAGACTTCATCGAAATCGGCATCGCTTATGTTGTCGGAACGGCACAAAGCGCTGGCACCCATACCAAGCAGCAGGGGAGTGTTAGGCATCACACGCACCGCTGGACATGTTTTGCCGAGCTTCTGGCGGATATAGTCGATGGAAATGCCGGCAGCGATCGTCACGATGACGGTATCATCACGGACGGTATCCTTTATTTCGGCAAGAACTTCAGGATAGTTCTGAGGTTTTACAGCCAGCACAATAATGTCGCACATAGCGGCAAGTGCCTTGCAGGAATCTGCGGCGGAAATTCCCTTTGCAGTCATAAGCGCAAGTTTTTCTGTATCAAGATCAAATACGGCAAGATGACCGGCATTGTCGGAATTATTTTTGAGAATACCGTTAATAATGGCTGTTGCCATATTGCCGGCACCGATGAATCCTATTTTTTTATTGTTCATAACAGAACACCTCCGAAAATTTTTATATACAGCCTGAAACGATACTGTTGTTTCAGGGCTTTGTTTGTCAGGAAAGAGAATAGATTTATACAACGAATCCTCCGTTAACACCGAGAACCTGACCGGTGATGAAGGAATTTTCAGCGGCAGCCAGAAAGAATACGGCACGAGCAATGTCAGAAGGTGTGCCAAGTGAGCCGACAGGCGTTTCATCAGCTAACTTTTGCAGATCCTCACCGGAATAGGAAGCGAGCATATCGGTTTTGATAACACCGGGAGCAACACAGTTGACGGTAATGCCGCTCAGACCTTCTTCCATGGCGAGAGCCTTTGTCAGACCGATCATGCCTGCCTTAGCAGCGGAGTAATGTACCTCACAGGAGCCGCCTACCTGTCCCCACATAGAAGAAATGTTAACGATTCTGCCGCTGTGTTGACGGATCATATAAGGCAGAGCAGCACGACAGCAGAAAAAAGCGCTGCTGAGGTTGGTGTTCAGCATGGTAAACCAATCCTGGTCTGTCAGCTCGGTAAAAAGCTTTGTCTGTGCAATGCCGGCGTTGTTGACAAGCACGTCAATACCGCCGGTCTGATCTTCAATGTTGCGGAACATTTTAGTAACGGCGGTACTGTCGGCGACATCGGCACAAACGCCAAAAACCTGACAGCCTTTGCCTGAGAGTTCACGGCAAAGATGATCCGCCGCATCTTTGGAGTGGCAGTAGTTAACAAAAACTCTGTCGCCGTTTTCGGCGAACAGACGGACGATAGCTTCACCGATTCCTTTAGCGCCGCCTGTGACAAGAACGTTTCTCATGATTTTTTTAAAGCGGCGACTATTTCTCCGACAATGATGTCGTGCCAGTCGTTGTCACCGTAGAATTTTTCGACATCGGCTTTATCAAAAAAGCTATCGGCATTCATGGTTTGCTGATAGAGCTTTTTGCAGATCAGCACCAGATCAGCCTGTGCAAAATACGGTGCTTCTCTGTCAAAAACAGGCGTAAGACCGGTCTGAGCAATTTTATCGGCATCTCTGCCGGAAACCTTGCCGCAATAGGCGAGTTCTTTCATACAATCGCCGCCGAAGAAAGAAACGGTATAGTAGTCGTTGTTGTTGACAAATTCAAGCGTATAACGGCTTTTACGGATAAACGAAAAAACAACGTCTTTATTCCAGAGAACTCCCACGCCACCCCAGCTTGCAGTCATGGTATTGCATTTGTCGGCGTTTCCTGCGGTAATCAGCGACCATTCCTTACCGATGCGGGTAAAGAAATTGTCGTTCAAAGCCTTAATATCAACGGGTTGAAAGCTGTTCATCAAAAAACCTCCCATAGATGATAGAGATAGAAGGGACGACTGTACGAAGTGATTGCAGCAGTACGGTCATAGCTTCATGTTCTATTATAGCACAGGCGCCGGGAAAGATGAAAAAGAAAGTGGGAAGAACAATGAATATTATACATTAAATAATGTATAAATGTATAAAGTTGAATCGAAAGAAGATAAAAGCATCAGCAGGATAAGGTAAAAAGAATGAGAAAGAATGATAAAATATCAGGAGATGATGTGAAAAATGAATAAAAAACAGTGAAGAAATGGAAAGGATTTCAATAAAAACGAGAAAATAGTAGCCGCTGAATAAATATTCAAAAAGCCCTTGATTTTATGCAAAAAGAGAGTATAATAGTTACTGTAATAAAAAAGCACACGGAGGTTATCATCATGGGTGATATTAAAAAAGTAGTATTGGCATATTCCGGCGGACTGGATACATCAATTATCATTCCCTGGTTGAAGGAAAACTATGATAACTGTGAGGTTATCGCTGTTTCGGGAGATGTAGGACAGGACAGCGAGCTGGAAGGACTGGAAGAAAAAGCGTTGAAGACAGGTGCTTCCAAGCTTTATATTGAAGACCTTAATAAAGAGTTTATCGAGGATTATGTATTCCCGACCATCAAGGCCGATGCAGTATATGAGAGCAAGTATCTTCTGGGTACTTCCTTTGCCCGCCCTATCATTGCAAAGAGAATTGTTGAAATTGCTCTGAAGGAAGGCGCAGACGCTATTTGTCACGGCTGCACAGGAAAGGGCAACGATCAGGTTCGTTTTGAACTGGCAATCAAAGCATTTGCACCGGACATGAAGATCATTGCACCCTGGAGAGAGTGGAACATCAAATCCCGTGACGAAGAGATTGAATATGCAGAGGCACACAACATTCCTCTGAAGATTACAAGAGAGACAAACTATTCCAAAGACAAAAACATCTGGCACATTTCACACGAGGGTCTTGATCTTGAGAATCCTGCTAATGAGCCGATGTATAATAAAGAAGGCTTCCTGGAGCTTGGCGTATCGCCCGAGCAGGCTCCGGATCAGGCAACCTATGTTACCATTTCCTTTGACAAAGGCGTACCTGTAGCAGTTGACGGCGAGAAGTTAGGTGCAGTAGAGCTTGTCAAGAAGCTGAACGCACTGGGCGGCGCCAATGGCATCGGCATTGTAGACCTGGTAGAAAACAGACTGGTAGGCATGAAGTCCAGAGGCGTTTATGAAACTCCCGGCGGAACGATCCTTTACCATGCACATAACAAGCTGGAAGAACTGACGCTTGACAGAGATACCTATCACTACAAGCAGCAGGCAGCACTGCGTTTTGCAGAGCTGGTATATTTCGGACAGTGGTACACACCTTTGAGAAAGGCACTTTCTGCTTTTGTTGATTCTACACAGGAGACTGTAACAGGTGATGTAAAGCTGAAGCTCTACAAGGGCAATATCATTGATGCAGGCGTAACATCTCCGTACTCTCTGTATGATGAAGACATTGCTACATTTGATGAGGACGAGGTTTATAACCAGAAGGACAGCGCAGGCTTCATTAATCTCTTTGGACTGCCGATCAAGGTACAGGCAAAGAAAAATCTTATCAAGGAGTAATTAATCTCCCATAAGTACAGGAATATGTCAGGGCGAACAGTGAAGAAATCATTGTCCGCCCGACTGTCATTTATTGAGTGAGAAGCCGCAAATCCGTATCATCGGCACAGCGGCACCGAAAACAGCCAGAAGAATTGTGTGAGGTGGAAGATCATGAAGCTCTGGGCAGGAAGATTTTCAAAAGAGATAGACAAAAAAACCAACGATTTCAATTCCTCCATATCGTTTGACAGCAAAATGTACCGAGAGGACATTGAGGGCAGTATTGCCCACGCCACGATGCTGGGGGAATGCGGAATTATTGATAAAAGTGAGTCCGAAGAGATCATCAGAGGACTGAAAGAAATATTGAAGGATATCGACGAGGGCCGCTTGTTGATTGACCCGAACGCAGAGGACATTCATACTTTTATTGAAGGAGAGTTGACGCAGCGTCTGGGTCAGACAGGCAAGCGCCTGCATACAGCCCGCAGCCGTAACGATCAGGTGGCGTTAGATATTCGTTTATATCTGAGAAAGCAGATCTGTGTAGTCAGACAGCAGGTGAAGGAGTTAATTGCCGTCCTTTGCAGCAAAGCAGAAGCCTATGCCGATGCTGTTATGCCCGGATATACACATTTGCAGCGTGCACAGCCGATCACTTTCGGACATCATCTGATGGCTTATGCCGAGATGCTGCTCAGAGATATTGACAGACTGGACTGTGCCTACAAGCATACGGATTCCATGCCTTTGGGAAGCGGCGCACTGGCAACAACGACCTATCCGATAGACCGTAGCATTACAGCAAAGCTGCTGGGATTTGCAGACATTAGTCAGAACAGTCTGGACGGCGTGTCGGACCGTGATTTTTGCATGGAACTGGCAGCGGCATTGTCCATTATCATGGTGCATTTGTCAAGATTTTCGGAAGAAATCATCATGTGGTGCAGTTGGGAATTCAAGTTTGTAGAGTTGGACGATGCATTTTCAACCGGTTCCAGCATCATGCCGCAGAAGAAGAATCCGGATATAGCAGAGTTGGTAAGAGGCAAATCGGGCAGAGTGTTCGGAGATCTGATGACGTTGCTGACAGTGATGAAGGGCATTGCATTGGCGTACAACAAAGATATGCAGGAAGACAAGGAAGCAATTTTTGACGCAGTTGAAACCGTGAAGATGTGTCTGACAGCCTTCACGCCGATGATTGATACTATGCGTGTTCTGCCCGAAAATATGCGAAGAGCAGCAGCAGGCGGCTTTATCAACGCTACTGACTGTGCGGACTATCTGGTCAAGAAGGGACTGCCCTTCCGTGACGCTTACAAAGCAACGGGTACTCTGGTAGCGCTGTGTATTGAGAAAAAGACAACGCTTGAAGAATTGCCGATTGAAGAATACCGAAAAGTCTGCGATATGTTTGACGAAGGCGTTTACGAAGCAATCTCATTGGAAAACTGTGTCAACGGACGAAGGGTATTGGGCGGACCTGCCGGCGACAATGTCAGAGCACAGGTGAAGAGAGTGCGATCCGTGATAGAAAACCGGGAATAAGAAGAAACGTCGGAAGAACAAGAGCAATATTACAGGAGAGGGAAAAGCAAATGAAAATAAAAGCAGGTATTATCGGAGCAACAGGTTATGCAGGCGCAGAGCTTGTGCGTATCTTATTGACTCACCCCGAAGCGGAGATTGCAGCGATCAGTTCCGTCAGCTTTGAAGGCAAGGCGCTCAGCGAAGTATACCCTTCCTACAAGAGCCTCTGCGATATGGAATGTAAAACACAGGACGAGGTTGTCGAGAAGAGTGACGTCATTTTTGCGGCACTGCCTCACGGACTGTCACAGGAATTGGCAGCGCAATGTGACAAAGCCGGCAAGGCGTTCATTGATCTTGGCGCTGATTTTCGTCTTGAATCCGAAGAAGAATATAAAGAATGGTACGGCTGTGAATTTCTTGATCACGACCTTCATAAGCGCTCGGTTTACGGGCTTCCGGAGCTGTTCCGGGAGAATATCAAGGGAAAGAGAATCATTGCAAATCCCGGCTGTTATACCACCGGAGCACCTCTTGCACTGGCGCCTGCGGTGAAAGCCGGACTTGTCAGCACCGAAGGAATCATTGTAGATTCCAAATCCGGCGTAACGGGTGCCGGCAGAAAGCCGAACCAAGGCAATCACTATCCCGAACTGAACGAAGGCTTCCATGCCTATAAAGTCGCCAATCACCGTCATACACCGGAGATTGAACAGACACTCTCAAAGCTTTCCGGTAAAAAAGTAACCATTACTTTTGTACCGCATCTTCTTCCGGTCAACAGAGGTATCATCTCTACCTGCTATGCCCGCATCAAAGAGGGAGTTACCTTTGAACAGATCAGAGAAGCGTATGAAGCGTTTTATCAGAATGAGTTTTTCGTCAGACTTCTGCCTGACGGAGCCAATGCGGATATTCATAACATCAAGTATTCCAACTTCTGCGATATTTCTCTTCACCATGATAAGCGTACCAACACGCTGATCGCCGTTTCTGCCATTGATAACATGGTAAAGGGTGCAGCAGGACAGGCAATTCAGAATATGAACATTGTGTTCGGGCTGCCCGAAACCACAGGACTGGTTATTGTACCGCCTGCATTCTGATCAAACGGTAAAAGCTGCAAAAGGAACCGGCAGCATACTGAACCAAGGAAAGGAAGATAAGGGATGAACTACACATACATAAGCGGTTCGGTAACCGCTCCCAAAGGATTTACAGCGGCAGGGGTACATTGCGGCATCAGAAAGAACAAATCCAAGCGGGATCTTGCATTGATATATTGCGAGAAGAAGTGTACTGCAGCGGCAGTTTATACAACGAATCTTGTCAAAAGCTCACCCATTACCGTAACGAAAAAGAACCTGGAAAACGGATATGCGCAGGCGGTTATCTGCAACAGCGGCAACGCCAATACCTGTAATGCAGACGGAATGGAGAAAGCGGAAATGATGTGCCGGCTTACGGCGCAGGAACTGGGCATCAGCCACGAGGATATTATAGTAGGATCTACCGGAGTGATTGGTCAGGTACTGCCGATTGAGCCGATCAGAGACAGTATGAAGCAGATTGTCAGCGAATTGTCTGTTGACGGCGGAGCCAATGCCGCCGAAGCCATTATGACAACAGACACCGTACCGAAAGAAGCAGCCGTCGAAACCGTCATCGGCGGAAAAACCGTCAGAATCGGCGGAATATCGAAAGGCAGCGGAATGATCCATCCGAACATGGCAACGATGCTTTGTTTTGTCACAACAGACGCTGCAATATCATCGCAGATGCTGCAAAAAGCAGTAAAAAGCGCTGCCGACAAGACGTTTAATATGATCAGTATTGACGGTGATACTTCTACTAACGATACCCTTGCGGTCATGGCGTCCGGCATGGCAGAAAATCCGGAGATCACTGAGGAAAACGAAGACTACCATGTATTTTTGGAAGCGCTGACAGCGGTATGCAGAGCCCTTTCCAGAATGATGGCAAAGGACGGCGAAGGCGCCACCAAGCTGCTGATTTGCAAGGTCAGCGGTGCAAAGAGTGAGAAGGACGCAGTAGGAGTAGCCAAGTCTGTAATATGTTCCAGTCTGTTAAAAGCCGCTATGTTCGGCGCAGACGCCAACTGGGGCAGAGTATTGTGTGCCATTGGTTATTCCGGCTGTCAGGTAGACGTGCAGAAGGTTGACGTATCGTTTGCTTCATCAGCAGGCAGCATAGACGTTTGTAAGAACGGCGCCGGCATCGACTTTTCCGAAGAGGTTGCGAAAAAGGTATTGACTGAAGATGAAATAGACATTATCATCGAACTGAACGACGGCGAAGGTCAGGCAGAAGCCTACGGCTGTGATCTGACATACGAATATGTCAAAATTAACGGAGATTACAGAACCTGATACAAAGTTGTGTCAGAGGAAATGGAGACAGAAAAAATGCGAAATATTTCCGATCAGGACAGAGCAAACGTGCTGATACAGGCACTGCCTTACATACAGAAATGGACAGGCAAGACAATTGTAGTAAAATACGGCGGAAACGCCATGATCAGTCCGGAACTGAAGGACGCAGTGATGAGCGACATCGTGCTGCTGCAGCTCATCGGTATCAACGTGGTGCTGGTACACGGCGGCGGACCTGAAATCAGCGGAATGCTGAACAAGATCGGCAAAGAAAGCCGTTTTATCAACGGACTTCGTGTTACGGACGAAGAAACAATAGATATCGTGCAAATGGTATTGGCAGGTAAGGTCAACAAAAGTCTGGTGCAGCTTCTGGAGCAGCACAGCGGTAAAGCCATCGGACTATGCGGACTTGACGGCAGAATGATCATGGCAGAGAAAAAGGCTTCCGGCATAGACCTGGGGTATGTAGGAGAGATCACGGAAATACATACAGAAGTGATTGAAGACGCCACAAAGAACGGTTATGTGCCGATTATATCGACGGTAGCGGGCGGCTATAACGGAGATGTTTATAACATCAATGCCGATCTGGCAGCGGCAAGAATTGCTTCCGAACTCAAAGCGGCAAAGCTGATTCTGATGACAGACATAAAAGGTTTGTTAAGAGACAAGGAAGATGAAAATACACTGATTCCGGTTGTCAACGTCAGCGAAGTACCGTCGCTGAAACGGGAAGGGATCATATCCGGCGGAATGATTCCGAAGATTGACTGTTGTGTAGAGGCTGTTCGCCGTGGCGTAAAGCGTGCCCATATCATCGACGGCAGGATACCGCATTCCATACTGATCGAGATGTTCTCTGACGAAGGTATCGGCACGATGTTCTACTAATCTGCGTGACCGGCGGAGTGCCTCCGGTGCGTGACCGCACTGGACGATTCGCAGGGACGTCCGCTAACGCTCCCTTGATTTCTACAACCAAAAAGCTCAGTCCGCGTACCAGACTCTCTGCAAAACTCTGAACCCGCCGTTAATGTGACTATCGCAGGCAGAAAACTACCCCAAAGGCGGACACGGGTGCAGCGTCACGCTGCCGCACCCGGCAGGCGAGACCCGGGGGACATCGGTGATTGGTTATACTTTCGTTCCGAGGTTTCCGGCACGGGCAGCGTACCTGCGCTGCCAATTACGCTAACCGCCGTCGCAGCCCTGACAGGCTGCTTGGGGCTGGACAGTCTAAAAAAGTAATTAGTTGTACGTATCATCATTACCGTGCCTGCTTTATGATATTATGAAATCAAGTGAGTGCGTGAATGCACAGGACAATTAAGCCGGTTTAGGCAAAGAATAGTATATGATGAAGCTTTGCAGACAAGCATTGAACAGGGGAAACATAGCTAATGAGAATATGATAAAACCCTTTTAATTACAAAAAAGAGGTGTCAGACAATTATGACCTTTGAAGAAATCAAACAAGACGAGCAAAACTATATGATGAATGCCTATGGCAGATTTAACGCAGCGCTTGTGAGCGGTAAGGGCGCAGTTGCCAAAGATGTAAACGGCAAGGAGTATATCGACTTTACCAGCGGCATAGGCGTCAACAGTCTGGGTTACTGCGACGACGGCTGGACAAAGGCGGTATCTGCTCAGGCAGCAACACTGCAGCATATTTCAAACCTGTATTATTCGCCGCTTCAGACAGAGGTTTCAAAAAAGCTCTGTGAGCTTTCGGATATGAAGAAGGTATTTCTGTGTAATTCCGGTGCAGAAGCCAATGAATGTGCGATCAAAATAGCGAGAAAATACAGCTTTGACAAGTATGGCAGCGGCAGACAAAAGATTGTCACGCTGGTAAATTCGTTTCACGGAAGAACCGTAACAACCCTTGCTGCCACAGGACAAGAGGTATTTCATAATTATTTCTTTCCGTTCACGGAGGGCTTTGCGTATGCAAAAGCAAATGATATTGATGATCTGAAAGAAAAGCTGACGGAAGATGTTTGTGCGGTATTCATCGAGCTGATTCAGGGGGAAGGCGGAGTTATGCCGCTGAACCGTGATTTTGTAGAAGCAATCAGCGAACTGTGTCAGGAAAAAGACGTTTTGCTGATGGTAGATGAAGTGCAGACAGGCATATCCAGAACAGGACATTTCTTCTGTTATCAGGGATACGGCATCAAGCCTGACGTAGTAACGGCAGCCAAAGGACTGGGCGGAGGACTGCCGATCGGAGCTTGTCTTAGCGGAGAGAAGACAGAAGGAGTCATTGTTCCCGGAAGTCACGGAACAACCTTTGGCGGCAATCCCATTGCCTGCGCTGCAGCAAAAGAGGTACTGTCCAGAGTGGCAACACCGGCGTTTCTGGAAGAAGTCAGCCAAAAGGGAGAGTACATCAGAGAAAAGCTGAAGTCGATCGGAAACGTTGCAGAGGTTCGGGGACAGGGCATGATGATCGGAATCGTTACCGAAAAAGACAATGCCAAAGAGATGGCAGGCAAATGTCTTGAAAACGGACTGTTGATTCTTACGGCGAAAAATCTTTTAAGATTGCTGCCGCCGCTGACGATTACTTATGAAGAAATAGACAAGGGGTTAGCCATTCTGCAAAAAACGATGGAGGCAACTGGTTCATAAATGAAATGTAAGATATGTTCGGGACCGCTGAAGATACTCCTCGAAAACAAACTGGCAGAGTGTCCTCTGTGCAATACCATATACCGACTTCCGATTGAAGACGAATATACGAGAAAGATGGATAAACTCAGACCTTTCATGCACAGAGCTGAGATATATCTCTTTGACGGCATCTATGATATGGCAGAAACGTACTTTGATAAGGCGTTGGCAGTTATGTATGATTGTCCTACTGCACACCTTGGGAAATGTCTGGCTCTTTTTCATGTCAAAACAGTCTATGATCTGGTAGAAATTGACGGGGCTGCCGATGATTTTCATTTTAAGTATGCCGTTTCCCTTTTTGATGAACCGTTCAGAAAATATTTTGTATTCTCTACTGACGCTTCCACGCCAAAAACGGCGTCCTTATCAGTAGATGAATGGATAGAAGAAACGCTGCGTATCAGACAAAAGCTTATCCTTGCCCTGAAAAAAGAATCTTTGTACACGAAGTCGAGGAAAGATATTGATGCAGCCGAAGAAAAGGTTAACCAAAGATATCAGGCTGAGATGGATTATGTCAAAAGAATGATTGATTATATCAAAAGCAGCACACCGTATGGTCCCGAAACGCTTAAGCCGAGCATCTCAAAGTTCAGAAATTATGTTGTTTATAATGCCGAACTGAATGCATATGAGCAGGCGTACTATTCCAGTGCAGGGTATACGCTTCGTTTGATTCAGCAATTAGCGCATAACAGACTTGAATTTCTTGAAGATATGAGGAATAAAGAAATAGAAGCAGTCGATAATGCATTGACAATCAAATACAATCCGGAACAATTGAAAGTTCTGACCGGCAAGTATCCGATTCCCCCCTTACCGGATCTTACTGCCTTAAGTTCCAAAGAGCAACTGTATTGTCTGATGCTGAGTACGTACAGCTTTTGGACCCTGACTACACTCTGCAGTCACGAGCTTATTTCACAGTATGCAGAAAGCAGAGTCAAGACTTCTCTTCGGCGCCTTTGCAGAGAAAACGTTGTACGGGAGATTGCCGAAGATGGCGATACCTATTATGTACCGTTTGATATAGCTGATATGTTTTTCGATAGAAAATAGTTGACGCAAGCATGTAATCAGGGAAACACTTAGTGCCGGAATATCATGGTTGAAAAGCAATCTATAACCAATCACCGATGTCCCCCGCCACTTAGGCGGCGGGTGCCATTCGGACTTTCAGTGGGGGTTATAATCCCCCACTGAAACCCCGAGGAGCTAAAGCTCCTCCGGTGAGGTTGCCTCGTCGCAGCCGATGTTAAGCGAGCTTACATCGGGCTTTGCTCCGAGTTAAATAAATTAATATAAATGGAGGAAACAAAATGAAACATCTTTTGAAAATGCTTGATCTGTCAAGTGAAGAAGTAATCGGGATTCTGAATCTGGCAGATCAGCTCAAGTACGAACAGAAACACGGCATAGCCCACAAGTATCTTGAGGGAAAGTCATTGGGACTGATTTTTGAAAAGGCTTCTACCCGTACAAGGGTGTCTTTTGAAGTAGGAATGTATCAGCTTGGCGGACAGCCGATTTTCCTGTCATCAAAGGATATGCAGATTGGCAGAGGCGAACCTGTACAGGATACGGCAAGGGTATTGTCACGGTACCTGGACGGTATCATGATCCGTACCTTTGAGCAGAAGGAAGTAGAGGATCTGGCGAAATACGGCAGCATACCGATTATTAACGGACTGACAGATTTCTGCCACCCGTGTCAGATACTGGCAGACTTGATGACGATCCGTGAATTCAAGGGTAAGCTGGACGGGTTGAAAATGTGCTTTATCGGCGACGGCAACAACATGATGAATTCACTGATTGTCGGCGCTCTGAAAACAGGAATGTCCATTTCAGTGGCTTGTCCGGAGGGATATGAGCCGCACGAAGAGGTATTGGCATTTGCTAAGGAATATGGGGACAAGTTCAGTATGTTCCGCACACCAAAGGAAGCTGTCGTAGACGCAGACGTTGTGATCACAGACGTGTGGGCGTCCATGGGACAGGAAGGCGAAGCCGAGAAGAGAAAGAAAGCCTTCGAAGGTTATCAGGTCAATGCAGAGCTGATGTCTTTGGCAAAGCCGGACGCTATGGTACAGCATTGTCTGCCCGCTCACAGAGGGGAAGAGATTACCGAAGATGTATTTGAAGCTCATGCAGACGAGATTTTCGAAGAGGCAGAAAACAGACTTCACGCACAGAAGGCAGTTATGGTAAAGTGCCTTTCCTGATAAAAACAGAGAGTTGAGAGTTAAGAGTTGAGAGAAAAAGCAATTTCAGAAGCTGAATCTGACTGTTAACACTCAACTCTTTTTGCCTCTCAACACTATATCTATTATCTGAAAATAAGGGTAAGATATTTTTGTTAAGAATTTAACTTGAAATACCGGTTTGTTATATAGTATGATATATAAGTCAGAATGTAATGATAAGTAAGAATAAAACAGACTGAAGCTGAAGTAAGGTCCGGATAAAAGGAGGGCATTGCTGCAGCAAAACACAGTCACAAATAAGAGGAACGGAGAGATCGAGTATGAATACAGCCGCTTTTGAAAGCTATGAATCCGAAGTACGCTCGTACTGCCGCCATTTTCCGACAGTATTCACCAAGGCAAAGGGTGCCGATTTTTATGACGAAGAAGGAAGAAAGTATATCGACTTTTTCTGCGGAGCAGGCGCCGTTAATTACGGACACAATAATCCCGAAATCAAGTCGAAGCTGATAGAATATCTTGAATCCGATGGCGTTATGCACGCATTGGATATGTATACAGTTCCGAAAAGAGAGTTTATCGAGACTTTTGAAGAGAAGGTACTGAAGCCCCGTGGACTGAACTTTAAAATCCAGTTTCCCGGCCCGACAGGAACCAATGCAAACGAAGCGGCGCTGAAGCTGGCAAGAAAATATACCGGTCGTCAGAACGTATTTGCATTCATGGGTGCATTTCACGGTATGACGCTGGGTTCTTTGTCACTGACAACCGATAAGTCTTCCCGCAAGGGTGCAGGCGTACCGCTGACAAATGTCACGTTTATTCCGGCGCCGTATATGTTCCCGGAACTGGATACCATCGCTTATATGCAGCGCCTGCTGGACGATGATCACAGCGGCGTAGAGAAGCCTGCCGCAGTATTTCTGGAAACCATTCAGGCAGAGGGCGGCATTCAGGTCTTTGACGCAGAGTGGCTCAGGGCAGTGCGTGAGTTCTGCACAAAGAACGAGATTCTGATGGTAGTGGACGACGTACAGGTAGGCTGCTGCCGCAGCGGCACCTTCTTCTCGTTTGAAAGAGCAGGCATTCAGCCGGATATAGTCACCATGTCAAAGTCGATCGGCGGCTATGGTCTGCCGCTGGCACTTACACTGATCAATCCTGAAATAGATGTCTGGACACCCGGCGAACACAACGGCACATTCCGTGGCAATCAGCTTGCATTTGTTGCAGCCAAGGGCGGTATTGAATATATGCTTTCTCACAAGGTAGAGGAGCAGGTACAGGCAAAGGCAGAGATCATCAGAGATTATCTGGAAAAAGAGGTACTCACTCAGGACAGCCGCTTACAGCTTCGTGGTATCGGCATGATCTGGGGTGTGGAATTTGAAAAGATTCCGGTAGAGGGCTTTGCTGACAGAGTTATTGAAAAATGTTTTGAGCACGGTCTGATTATAGAAGGCGCAGGCCGTAAAAACTCAGTTGTCAAGCTGATGCCGCCGCTGGTAATCAGTGAAGAAGAACTGATCGAGGGCATGAAGATCATCAAACAGTCTGTTGCAGAGTGCCTTGCAGCGCTGTAATCGCAGGCGGAAGAGTCTGGAAAAAGCGATGTAATATATGCCGAAAACAGGGAAAAGCAAAGGCGAAGGCAAAGGCAAAGGACTATTCTAAGTGGGGAAGATAACATGAATTTCAAGTATCTCGTGCGTGTACTGGGAGGCGCCAGCTTTAAGAAGATGGGAAAAGCCATCAACACGGTACACGAAAAATCAGGAAAAAGCAAGTTTACTACGTTTTTTGATATGCTGGGTTGTTCCATGCGTTACGGCGCAGGATATAATGATTATATTATATTTGAGTTCTATAAAATGAACGGCAAGCAGCGCAAAACATATATGACCAGAATGAAGAACAACCGACTGATCACCACCATGAACGATCCGCAGTACACCCGGATATTTGACGAGAAAAATCTGTTTGACAAGAAATTTGCCGCATTCATGGGCAGAGAGATTCTTGATCTGGCGGATATCGGTTATCCGGAATTTGAGAAGTTTGTGCAGGGTAAGGAGTATTTCTTTGCCAAACCGTACATCGGTGAAAGCGGCAAAGGAATTGAGAAGATCAAGGTAGCGGATTATGAGAATACGGAAAAGCTGTATGAATACATTTGTTCGCCGGAGAAGAACTTCGGCGTCATCGAAGAAGTGATTGTTCAGCATCCTGACGCCGCAAGAATCTATCCGTATTCGTTGAACTGCCTTCGAGTCGTTACGCTGGTTGTAAACGGAGAAGCGCATATTTTGTATGCCGTATTCAAAATGGGCAATAACGGACATTTTGTGGATAATCTTGAAAGCGGCGGACTTGCCTGTCATTTTGATCTGGATACAGGAGAGATTGTCGGCAGAGGACATACTTCTGCGCTGATATGCTATGACGAGCATCCTGCAACGGGCATCAAGTTTGTGGGCTATAAGCTTCCCTTCCATGAAGAAGTCAAGGCGCTGGTCAAAAAGGCGGCTCTGGTTATACCGTCCTTCCGCTATGTGGGCTGGGACGTATGCCTGACGCCGAACGGACCCTGCATTGTCGAAGGCAACGATTTTCCTGCGTATGATTTCCCTCAGTTGCCTGACGATGACAAGCCCCGCATCGGACTTGTACCGAAGATTGAAGCTTTAGGTATCAAGGTGAAAAAGTAACCATTGCTGCAGCTTGAAAAGCCGTGTTCAATCAACATAACGAATGGTGAAACAGCCGCATCAGGCAGCATATTGTAGGATAAAGAGCCTCCCTTCTTTCCGAGATGAAAACGGAAAGAAGGGAGTTGTTTTTTTCAGGACTTAATGGCATAAAAACCGCTTTGCATATAGGTATGCCAGAACAGCTCTGCACAGGAGAAGCCTGTTTCACGCAAAAGAGACAGATGGTCGTTGACGGTGATGGGGAAAAATTCACTGCCGTACCTGTTGGAGTGGCGCTGTATTTCTTCTTTTGATCTGCCACACTGATACTCGAACTCTTCCAACTGTCGGAGCATCAGCTTTTTGCCGATGGAGGTATCCGGTGCGGTATTTTCAAAGCAAATAAACAGACCGTTTGGCCGTAAAGCCCGGAAGCAATGACAGACAGCAGTTTTTCTTGCAGCTTTGTCAAAATAATGGTGAGACTGAATGGCAGTAACCACGTCAAATCTGTTTTCGAAGGGGAGGCTTTCTGACCCGACATGAAGCATCTGACAAGGGTTGTTTTTCAGCTTGTCAGCAGCCGCAGCCAGCATCTCGGCAGAAGGATCACACAGCACCAGTTCCGACAGGCTCAGCATATCCTGAGCCATACAGCCGAAATGACCGGTTCCGCAGCCGGTGTCAAGCACAGAGAGCGGACGGCTGCCGAAGTAAGCATGAATCAAGCTGAAAATCTGCCGATAGATTTCGTCATAAAACGGAATGACCCTGCGGATATTGTCGTCATATTGTAAAGCACGAAAGGCAGATGAATTGCTCATGTTACATATTCCTTTCTGAGAGGTTGTAATATCAAACTTACACAGTCGTCAGATGAATTGTGCATTGAGAATGATTTTTTGTAAAAGCCTGCGGAATCAGGTTCATAAAGCACGGTAATAAGGGCAAATGTTGACATAGCTGCCGTCTTTGCTGCGAAAACCACCGTGAATAGTACCGAGCCGAATAAAGCCAAGCCGTTCGTATAAATGCCTGGCATGAATGTTGCTTTCCACAACAGCATTAAACTGCATAATACGGAAGCCGGTTTCCTTGGCCTTTGAGAGACAGTCCAGAACGAGTTTTTCGCCGATGTGCAGACCTCTGCAGCCGGAGGATACGGCATAGCTTGCATTACAGATATGTCCGCATCTGCCGATATTGTTTGGGTGGAGAATATAAAGTCCTACGACTTTGTCATTGACTGTGGCGACACCGCAGTAGGTCTGACTTTGGAAAAAAGACAATGCATTCTTTTTATCAAGCAGCTCTTCCTGCGGAAAAGCGAGCCCATCGCTGACAACTTCGTTCCATATCTGTATCATATCTTCAAGATCTTCATAACGAAAAGCTCTGATCAGCGGTTCAGTAGATGTGTGAAAGGAATTCATAAGGACATCTTCTTTCTTTGAGGATTAATTAGATTATACCATATTATCACACCGAAAACGATAGCAGCGGAATAAAAATGAAAAAAAAGACAACAATAAAAAAAGTGAATATGAACGATCAAAAGAACGAAACGGAGGAAATAGTCCGAAATGGCAAAACGAATCGGAGAAGCGACCATTGAATTAAGCGGAAAAGCAGGTATCAGTCAGTCCGTAGGAATTGCCGGCAGCAAAGAGCTGGCAGGCCCGCTTGGACAGTATTTTGACATAGCCTTCAAGGACGATAAATTAGGACAGGAAACATGGGAAAAAGCCGAAAGCACGCTGCAGACAACAGCGGTAAAAACACTGCTGAAAAAAGCGGAGCTGATGGAAGGAGATATTGACGTCATCTTTGCCGGAGATCTGCTGAATCAGTGTATCTCATCTACCTTCGGGCTGAGAGAACTTGGCATACCGCTTTACGGACAATATGGCGCTTGTTCCACAATGGCGCAAACAATAGCGGTTGCGTCTGTTTTTGTAGAATCAGGAGCAGCCAACCGTGCAGCAGCCGTCACTTCGTCGCATTTTTGTTCTGCCGAGAGACAATTCAGACTTCCCATTGAATATGGCGGACAGCGAACGCCTACCGCCCAATGGACGGTAACCGGGGCAGGAGCAGCGCTGATTGAAACGGACAGTCAGATCAAGGTAAAGCATCTGACTACGGGCAGAATTGTAGATTTATCTGTGAAAGACGCAACCAATATGGGGGCTGCCATGGCGCCGGCTGCAGCGGATACGATTTTTCGTTATCTGAGAGATACCGGAACCACGGCGTTTGATTATGACCTGATTCTGACAGGCGATCTGGGGAAAATCGGCTCTGAGCTGCTGTGTCAGTTATTACAGCGTCAGGGAATTGAAATAGGGTTCAATCATCAGGACTGCGGTTGTCTGATCTATGATATTGAAGGGCAGGACGTACACGCAGGAGGATCCGGATGCGGCTGCTGCGGTTCCGTATTCTGTTCCTACATCATGCAGCGTCTGCAGCGCAGAGAACTGAATCATATTTTGTTTATTGCCACCGGGGCACTGATGTCCCCTACTTCTTCTCAGCAAGGAGAGAGCATACCGGGAATCGCACACCTGTTGCATATTACTGCGGAGTAAAGCGTCTGAGAGGATACCATCTATTTTTATCATTCAATAACAGCAGGAAACAGAGTCAAAAAGAAGACAAACAACAATCTGTTCATCGATTCCGCCCGATGGCAGAAAACTGGTATCAACAGAAACACGAGGCAAGGGAAGGACTGTGGAAAATGGGATTACGGTGACAATGGAAAACCTACACGCAGAAAGGGACATGGGGCATTCTCTCGTATGCGCTTGATCATGCAGGATAAGAAGAGTCCGGAGCAATGGAGCAAAGGTACTGCCGGAGGGTAACTGACGGAAGAAAAAACCGACAGTTATACTTGATGAAAAGTATGACTGTCGGTTTTGCTATCATTGGAACAGATGATTGAAGAAAAAAGAGGGGGGTTAATCTTCCACACGCTTTTTGGTGGTCCATCTGTTGCTGCGCCAGCGCATAATCATCAGAATTCCACGGAAGCATTCATCGGCTGCGAGAGCAATCCAGAGTCCGTAAATACCCATGCCGCAGACCACGGCTAAAAGATAAGAGCCGCCTACACTGAGCAGCCAGTTGGAAAAGACAGCGCAGCAGGTAGGATAAAACACATCACCTGCACCACGCAGACACGCAATCATCACAAGATTTGTCGTGCGACCCAATTCCAATACGATGTTGATAATCAGTACAGCAGATGCAATGGAAATCACATCATTGTCGGACGTAAACAAAGAGATCAGCGGTACTCTGAAAAGAATGCCGAGGAAAGAAGCGCAAACTGCAATGATCAATGCAAGGCGGAGGGAAGAAAACCCCTGTTTTCGTGCTTTTTGAATGTTGCCTGCGCCGACATCATGACCGATCATAATCTGAGAAGCCTGACCGATAGAAACAGAACAGATATAGAACAGGGTCGTGATGAACTGGAGATAGGTTTTGGCAACCAATTCCTGCTCTGACAGACAATTCAGAACGATCGAGGTAATCACCAACTGCGAAAGATTGTATAAAAATGTTTCCAGAGCAGAAGGAATACCGATTTTGAAAAATGTGACAATATCGTGTTTTGGCAGAGGAAACAGCAGCCGAAGGTCAGACAATCGGAGAACCTTGCGAAAGAGGAGTATAGCCATAATAGCGGTGCCGAGAATACGGCTAATCACCGTAGCGATGGCAACACCTGTTACGCCGAGCTGCGGAATGCCGAATAAACCGAGAACAAAGATAATATCCAGCAGAGTATTCAGCAGATTGATGCCGACCGTTACGAACATAGGCAGCTTAGTCATGCCGTGGCAACGCATGATAACGGACATAGCATTCATAACTGCCTGAAAGAACAGGAAACCGCCCACGACGGAGAGATATTGACCTGCAAAGGAGAGAATCTGTCCCTTGGCGCCGATGAACATGAGAATCGGCTGACTGAAAAGCAGCAGGATCAGACTGACGATCAGACCGGCAGTTAACTGTAGAGCAATGGAAAGGACGGCAGTACGGGCGGCCTCTTTTGGCTTTTTGGCGCCGAGATACTGTGTCAGCAGAATGCCGCCTGCGCCCGAAATGACCGTAAAGACGATTGTCACAACAGAAACAGCCTGATTGGCAGTATTGACGCTGGAGGCAGCAAGGTCATCATAACGGCTCAGGACAAAGACGTCGACCATGCCGAGCATCATAAACAGGAAGGTTTCAATCAGCATAGGCCACGCAAGCTGAAAAAGATTCAGTTTTTCAGGTGATTCATCAGCGTCGTTTGCATGAACTTTATTGGATTGAATCTGTTTCATATATAATCGTACCTTCCGGTAATAAAACTTTGCCGTCAAACCCTTCGGAAAACAGACTGTTTCCCTGCAAAGACAAGGGAAGAGGCGTATTGGTTCCGTTAAGAATAATGCCGATCGTACGGGAAGAATCGTGGGCAAAGCGCTGATAATGGAGCAGACGGGGCTGTTTGTCATCAAAGATAAAACGGAAACAAGTAGTTTTCAGTTCCGGCAAAGAGTGCCGCAGGCGAATCAGTTCCCGGACACGGTGCAGCATATCATCATGCATTCCCTTTTCCAGTTCGTCCCAAGGCATAGGACGACGGTTTTCTGCGGCATTTCTGCCACGAAGGGCGATTTCGGTGCCGTAATACAGACAGGGGGTTCCGGGCATTGTCATCAGCAGGGCAAGCTTTTGCAGCAAAAGGCGCTGATTCCCTTTACATTCTTCTGCAATGCGGGTTGTGTCATGCGTATCCAGAAAGTTGAACATTACCCTGACAGACTGTTCCGGATACATGGTCAGGCAGCGGTTCAGGCTGTACATAAATTCTTTGGCGGTAAGCTGCGGATGACGGGAAAAATCATTGATGCAGCTGCTGAGGGGATAGTTCATAACAGAGTCATATTCTCCTGCACAGAGCCAGCGGATAGAGTCGAACCAGATTTCGCCCAAAAGGAAAACGTCACTTTTGAGAGCTTTGAGGGAAGCGGAAAGAGCCTGCAGAAAGGTGTGGGACACTTCATCTCCGACGTCAAAACGAATGCCGTCAATATCCCATTCACGCACCCAGTAAGAGCAGATATCGGTAAAGTAGCGGATCACTTCCGGATTGTTGGTGTTCAGCTTTGGCATACCTGCCCAGAAGGAAAAGGTGTAAAAGCGGCCGTCTGCGGTATCGAAACGGTCACGCAAAAAATCTTTGTCGTTAATAAAGAACCATTCGTAATAGGGTGACAGCTCACGCTTCTCACACACATCTTTCCATGCGAAAAATTCCGTTCCGCAGTGATTGAATACACCGTCCAGCATAATGCGGATTCCAAGCTCATGAGCTTTTTGTACCAGCTTACGCATATCATCTTCCGTACCGAAATCCGGATCAATTGTCTTGTAGTCAAAGGTGTTGTACTTGTGATAGCTGTTGGAAAGAAAAACCGGCGTCAGATACAGTCCCCTGATGCCCAGTTCGTGCAGATAAGGCAGCCGTTCTGTAATACCTTTCAGATTGCCGCCGTAGAGGTGATTAAAGCCGGTTTTTTTATGTTGATTCCAAGGCACCAGCTTCGGGTCGTCCGGTGCGCCGGCATTCCGGCAAAAACGGTCAGGCATGATCTGATACCATACAATATCACTGACGTATTCAGGAGGGGAAAGAATATCGGAAGGATTCAGCCACGGAAATTTGAAATACTGACAAACAGATGCTTCAGCGTCGTCAATCGTGCAGACCTTGTTGTCAAACACACAGTAGCTATGACCTTCTGATCTGATTTCAAAGTAATACTGCAGTCTTTTGAAAGGCGGCTTTATCCGGTATTCCCACAGATAGTGACATTCCGTTTCCGCTAAAAAAGACATGGGATAGGGTTTGCCGTACCAGCGGCTTTTTCGTTCCAGCTCGTTGATAAAGGGATCAGAGCAGAGAATAAAAGCTTCGTCAACATCTTTTCCGGTTTGAAGGCGAATGACAACGGTATCACGATCTGCTGCGTAGCAAAAACTACCGTTGCTGCGGTGAAAAACTGCGGCACGATCCATAACAAAGGCACCTCCGTAATTGTGTAATAAAGACTGATGGGTATTTTCTGTACGCTTTCTATTCATAGTGTAGCATAAAACAATACTGTTTTCAATTTACTAATCCAGCCCTTTATTTGCATAATTCTACACAGTTTGATGGTTTTGGTGTCAAGTCAGAGAAGTCAAAAAAATATACAATCATATTTCTATAAAAGAATTATAATAAAGCGGAGTTTTCTTATAATAGTAGTCAATTGATGCTATAATTGGTTGTATTGCGTCAGTCGGACATCAAAAAAACTGTAACAATGAAAATGGAGGGATCATTCTTGGATCCGTGGATATTATCCGCAATAATATTGCTGTTGGTAATGGCGTCGGCATTTTTTTCTTCTTCAGAAACAGCCTATTCTTCCTCCAGCCGCATACGCCTGAAAAGCTATGCAGATAACGGCAGTAAAAAAGCAAAACGGGCATATTACATATATGAGCATTACGACAAAGCGCTTTCCACAATACTGGTAGGCAATAATATCGTGAACATTGCAGCCTCTGCGTTAGCCACACTGCTGTTTGTATCCTTTTTCGGCGAGGCAAGCGGAACAGTTCTGAGTACGGTGGTACTGACGATCATCATACTGATTTTCGGTGAAGTGCTGCCAAAGAACATTGCAAAAGAGAACAGCGAAAAAATCGCCATGGGTTTTTCGGGGATACTGTATTTTCTGATGGTGATACTGACGCCGGTAACCTTTTTGCTGCTGAAGCTCAGTGATCTGGCAAAGAAATTAGCGTCACGGGGCAAAACAGACAAAGAGCCGTCTGTAACAGAGGACGAGCTGAAATATATTGTAGAGAGCATTGAAGACGAAGGTGTGCTGGAGGAGCAGGAAAGCGAGCTTGTCCAGTCGGCGCTGGAATTTGATGAAAAGACGGCATACGATATACTGACGCCGAGAGTAGACATGACAGCGATAGCAGAAAACGAAAGTGCCGACAAAATCAGACAGATTATCTTAAACGAGCGTTATTCCAGAATCCCGGTATACCGGGACAGTGTGGACAATATTATCGGTATTCTGCACACCCGAGATTATCTGGAGGCGCTGCTGACCACCGATTCGCCCAAGCTGACAGACCTGATACAGCCTGCGTATTTTATTTATCGTTCCAAAAAGCTGTCGTCACTGTTAGCGGATTTTAAGTATAAGCGGCTGCATATTGCGATTGTCACAGACGATTACGGCGGAACACTGGGCATGGTAACGATGGAAGACTTGCTGGAGCAGTTAGTAGGTGACATCTGGGACGAGGACGAAGAAGTGGAAAACCGTATCCAGAAGCTCGGAGATCACCGGTATGAGATCAGCGGAGACTGCCATATTGACGAACTGCTGGAGCTGCTGGAAAAGGACGACAAATATATTGAAACAGAGAGCAAGTCCGTTGGCGGCTGGGTAACAGAACAGTTAGGAGATATTCCCGAAAGCGGCGCGGAGTTGAATTATAAAGATCTGACGATCAGGGTAAAGAAAGTAGAAGATAATCGAATTACGGCAATTGTGGTGTATGACGGTACACCCGAAACGCCGGAACAGGAACCATAAAACAAAGCAAGAGAAAAAAGCTTCGCCGGGATTTCATGCGGCGGAGCTTTTCTGATGCGATATGCCAAAGAAAAACTCTTGTAATGTATCATAAAATCGTTTATAATAGAACAGTAAAATAACGATCGGGAGAGAGAAAGAGTCATGCTTTTGTCGGAATTGGCGGCTAATGCCGAGCTGAAATATGATATAGCAGAAGCGATGAAAAACCGTACGCTGCCTCATGCCATTCTGATAGAAGGAGTGAAGGGCAGCGGCAAAAAGACGCTGGCGCAGATTCTTGCTCAGTATGCGGTGTGTTCAGGTGAAGGAAATCGTCCGTGCGGCGTATGTCCGGATTGTATCAAAGCACAAAAGGGCATTCATCCTGATATTTTTATTGCTGACGGCACAAAATCCGGGGAACTGAATATTGAAGCGGTAAGACAGATTCGATCGGCGGCGTATATCAAGCCGAACGAAGCTCAGAACAGGGTGTTTTTGCTGTATAATACAGAGAAGATGCTGGCGGCGGCTCAGAATGCTTTTTTGAAGGTACTGGAAGAACCGCCGCCGAACGTATTGTTTGTTCTGACGTCGGTTTCAGCCACAGCCATGCTTCAGACAGTGCGGTCACGAACAAGAATACTGACCATGTATCCGCCGACCGCAGAGGAAGCGCTGCAGGTTCTGCAGAAGATGTTTCCGGAGGAAGAGTCGGAAAAGCTTGCAGAGGCGGCAACAAGCAGCGGCGGAAATATCGGAGAAGCCGTGTCGCTGTTAAACAACAAAGGGGAAGAAGAAAAGCAGATGGCAGCAGATATTTTCAAAGCTTTGCTGCAGACAGCGGAATATCCCCTGCTGATACAGACGAATCAGGCAGTGCGTGACAGAGCCTTTGCCGCAGGGGTTCTGGAAAGACTGTATGAGTTGTCTGCGGAATGTGTAAAGGCAAGCTATGGCGCAGCAGAAGTATCCGAAACGGCAAAAGAACTGGCGGGTACTGTATCGAAAAAACGACTGTGTACCCTGCAGGAGAATATCACGAAGGCAAGGGATCTGCTGAATTATAATGTGAACCTGAATTTATACGGCACATGGCTGTGTGCTGTGCTGAGACAGAATTAAGACGGAGGAGAATATGGCAACGATAATCGGTGTAAGATTCAGAGAAGTAGGAAAGATATATTATTTTGATCCTGACGGCGAAACGCTGAATAAGGGAGAATACGTGATAGTAGAAACCAGCCGCGGCGTAGAGTGCGGAGAGGTCGCCATGGGAAATCGGGAGATCGGAGACAGTGAAATCAGTTATCCGCTGAAAAAGATGCTGCGAAAAGCGACAAAACAGGATCTGGACAAAGTACAGGAAAACAAAGAGAAAGAGAAAAAGGCGTTTGTTGTCTGCGAGCAAAAAATCCGTGAGCATAAGCTGAAGATGAAGCTGATCAACGTAGAATACACCTTTGATAATAACAAAATTCTCTTTTATTTCACGGCAGACGGCAGAGTCGATTTTCGTGAGCTGGTCAAGGATCTGGCGTTTGTGTTCCGCACAAGAATCGAACTCAGACAGATTGGCGTGCGTGACGAGGCAAAAATGCTGGGTGGACTGGGAATATGCGGCAGGCCCTTCTGCTGCAAGACCTTTATGGGAGATTTTCAGCCTGTATCTATCAAAATGGCAAAGGAGCAGGGAATGTCATTGAATCCTGTGAAGATTTCCGGAACCTGCGGCAGACTGATGTGCTGCCTGAAATATGAACAGGACGCTTATACAGATCTTCTGAAGCGTACACCGAAGATTGGCGCTATTGTCAATACACCGGACGGCAGGGGAACCGTAGTAGAGCAGAACCTGATTACCGGTATCCTGACGGTATCATTGCATAAGGCACCGAATGCGGCGCCGCATACATACAAGACGGAGGATGTATCTTTGATCAAGGACGGTCAGATCAAGGTGGATAAGGCAGAAATGGAGAAGCTGAAAAAGCTGGAAAAACAGTGACCGTTAACTTCAGGTAAAAGAGAATAGGCGTCAAAAAGCTGTCGGCACTAAAAAGGAAACGATAGAATAACGGCAGCAGAAAAAGCGTCTATATGGCTTCCCTGAAAAGAACAGAAAGATACCCCCTTGCAAAACAGAGATGGGTTGTGCTATAATAGAGTCAATACAAAAACGCAGAGAAAAAGAGAGTAGCCGACTCCCTTTGGTTGGAAGAGACATTCGCCGTGGCTGAAAGCGAATGACGAAGGCTCGGTGAAGTTCACTTTGGAGCGGTGCTGCTGAAAGGACATAGTAGGCGGCAACGGTTCGTGTCGTTATTCACGCAAAAAGAGTCTGTTCAACAAGAGCAGAAATCAGGGTGGTACCACGGAAGTTTCTTCGCCCCTGCACCGAAAAACCGGTGCAGGGGTTTTTATTATTTTCGGGGGAAAGCCTTAAAACAATCACGAAATGATTATCGGAGGTAGTTATGGACGAGCGAATTGTACAGTTAAAAGCTGAATTGGAAAAAAAGCTGTCAGAAGCGAAAGACCTGATCAGTCTGGATTCTGTCAGAGTCGGTTATCTCGGCAAGAAGGGGAGTATAACGGCACTGCTGAAAGGCATGAAAGATCTTGCGGCAGAGCAGAAAAAAGCATTTGGTGCCGACGTGAACAAGCTGAAAGAATATGCGGCACAGGAGATTGAGAATAAAACGCAGGAGCTGAAAAGACTGCAGGTTGAAAAAGAGATTCGATCTATGCCGAAGTTTGACATATCTGCGCCGGCAAAATGCGCCTGCGGTTCTTATCACCCGATCACACTGGTACAAAGACAGTGCGAGACAATCTTCAAGTCAATGGGCTTTACGGTAGAAGATTACAGCGAAGTTGTCACAGACTACGAGTGCTTTGAATCGCTGAATATTCCGAAGCATCATCCCGCCAGAGATATGCAGGATACTTACTACCTTGAGAACGGGCAACTGCTGAAATCCCAGACCTCAGCGGCACAGAATGCGATTCTGAAAAAATACGGTCCCGGACTGATTCAGAACGGCACACCCATTCGTGCTATTTTCCCCGGACGCTGCTTCCGCAACGAGGCAACCGACGCCTGCCATGAAAACACCTTTTTCCAGATGGAGGGTGTGATGGTCGATAAGGATATCTCTATTTCCAATCTGATTTATTTCATGAAGACGATGCTGTCCGAAGTTTTTCGCAAGGATATAAAAGTACGGCTTCGTCCCGGATTTTTCCCGTTTGTGGAGCCGGGCTTTGAGCTGGATATCAGTTGTCTGATCTGCGGCGGAGAAGGCTGTCCCTCATGCAAGCACAGCGGCTGGCTGGAACTGTGTCCCTGCGGCATGATTCATCCGAATGTACTGCGTGAAGGCGGCATAGATCCTGACGAATACACAGGCTTTGCATTTGGTCTGGGTCTGACAAGACTGGCTATGATGAAATACGGTATCAAAGATATCCGTGACCTGAACAGCGGCAGTCTGAAAGCACTGTCACAGTTCACAGACGATGAATAAGGGAGGATCATATCATTATGCTGTTATCTATGAATTGGATTGAGGACTTTGTTGACCTCAGCGGATTGAATAAAACAGAGCTTATTCACAGATTCTCACTTTCCACAGCCGAGGTTGAGAATGAGATTTTTTATAAAGGCAGCGATATTTCCGGTATAGTTGTGGCTGAGATCAAGTCGGTGGAGGAACATCCGAAGTCAAAAAAGCTGCATTTGCTGAAGGTTGACGACGGCAAAGGAGAGCTGACAGACGTTGTCTGCGGAGCGCCGAATGTCAGAGTCGGTATGAAAACCGCCTTTGCACCTGTCGGTGCAAAAATCGGCGAGATAACGATAGCGCCCCGTGATCTGGCAGGTTATACTTCCTACGGTATGTGCTGCGGAGAATCCGAAATCGGTATCAGTGACGACAATTCCGGTATCATGGAAATCACCGATGATATTCCGTTAGGAACTGATCTGAAGACTGTCTATGACATGGACGATATTATTTTTGAAGTAGACAACAAGTCGCTGACAAACCGCCCTGATCTGTGGGGACACTACGGCATCGCCAGAGAGTTTGCGGCACTGGCAGGCAGAGAACTGAAGCCGCTGGAAACAGCCGAGCTTTCGGTATATGATAATCTTCCGAAGGTTGACATGAAAATAGAAGACACGCTCTGCAAACGCTACAGTACCATAAAGGTGGAGAATATCAGCAGAAGCGTCAGCCCTGTCAATATCCGTATCAGACTGTATTACTGCGGCATGAGAGCTATCAACTTTCTGGCTGACCTTACCAACTACCTCATGCTGGAGATGGGACAGCCCATGCACGCTTTTGATGCACGCAAGGTAGAGAAAATCCGCATCAGACGCTTTGACGCTCCTTTTACGTTCACAACACTTGACGGTGTGGAAAGAAACATAGATGAAAACACACTGATGATCTGCAACGATACAACACCGGTCGCCATTGCAGGTATTATGGGCGGACTGGATTCCGAGATCGTAGACGACACCACTACTTTGACGCTGGAATCAGCAAACTTTGACGCTGCGTCTGTCAGAAAATCGACGGTAAGGCTTTCTCACCGTACAGACGCTTCCATGCGCTATGAAAAGAGTCTTGATCCTGAGATGACGGTTCCTGCCATCGGACGGTTTTTACACCTGCTGATGAAGTATGACAGCGGTGCAAAGGTAGTGTCGGCGCTGACCGATGAATATGCCGTCAAATTCCCGCCGGTAACGCTTCACTTTGACATGAAGTTTGTTGACCGATACACCGGCATCAAAATTGACAGTCAGACGATTCTGCATACACTGACCAGTCTTGGCTTTGGCGTGACGCTGGAGGGCGAGAGTTTTACGGTAGAAGTGCCTTCATGGAGAATCACGAAAGACGTCACAATGAATGCCGATATCATCGAAGAAATTACCAGAATTTACGGATACGACAATTTTGAGATTAACACAACCCGTTCACCGCTTTATCCTGTGAGAATGACAGAAGTCAAAAACAGCGAAGAGAGAATGAAGGATATGCTGGTGAAAAAGTTTGCGCTGCATGAGCTGCATTCTTATGTATGGGCATATAATGACGAACTGAAAGCACTCGGCATTGAGATTGAGCCGAATGTCAAGCTTGCCAATGCGACCAACCCGAATATTGAAACCTTGAGAAACTCCATTATACCGACCCAGCTTTGTCAGGTAAAGAGCAATACTTCCTATGCTCCCGAGTTTGGCATCTTTGAAATCGGCAGAACAGTCAGCGGACTTGATGAGAATAATCTGTGTGTGGAGCATAAAAAGCTGGCAATCACACTTTTCAGCAAGAGTACCGATATCCGTGAGCTGTATTTCAGACTGCGTGATATTCTGGCAGTGCTGACGCAGGATATCAAGCACTCCGAGTTGACCTTTGCAGCCACAGAGCCTGCCCATAATTATGAACACCCTGTCAATCTGAACAAGGTACTTCTGGACGGTCAGGAGCTGGGAGTAATAGGCATTGTTCACCCGGTTGTCAGCAAGAATATTGACAAAAAGGCAGCCGTAGTATTTGCCGAGATAGATGTCGATCTGTTTGCACAAACAAAAGATAAGGGCATAGTCTATGATGAGCCTTCAAAGTATCCGTCCATCGAGTATGACCTGAGCATGGACATTCCGGAAAACACCTTCTATGCAGATTTGAGGGAATGCTGGGAAAAGGAAGATAACGGACTGTTGAAGTCTGTTGGTATAGTAGATACTTACCATACAGAAACGGTCAACCGTATTACGGTAAGGTTTGTATTTGGTTCACATGACAGAACGCTGTCATCGGCGGAAGTGCAGGAGATTATAGATAAGATCACCGCCAATCTGTCCCGAAAGAACGTCACGATCAAAAACAACTAAGCTGAAAAACAGAGTTGTAAGCTGAAAAACAGTGCCTGTTTGTCGGCAGATACCTACTGAGGAAAAGCCCCGTATTCGACGAGAATACGGGGTAATATTTTCCCTTATGAAAAAACACATAAAATTCGTCTAAATTCTATTGTATTTTACAAATAAATATGGTAAGATATATGAGTGAGGTGATATAAATGCGTGATAAAACGATGATTTTTTCTATTTCAGATAACCGTGACGAAAGCGTGCGTGCCATTCTGACAACCGTATATAAAGCGCTGAAAGAAAAGGGGTATAATCCGATCAACCAGATCGTAGGCTATATACTGTCTGAAGATCCGACTTATATCACCACTCATAATAATGCAAGGAGCTTAATTCGCAAAATCGACAGAGATGATTTGTTGGAGGTATTGCTCAAAAGCTACCTGAACACATAACAGGCTATAAAGCAAAAAGGAGGCAGATCATGGCTGAAACAAAATTTTTTCAGTACAAAGGTAAGCCGCTTGTGCGCTGTGGCGATACGCTGTATTACGGTAATATGAGTGATCCGTTTGTTATTAAAATGGTGATCAAGTCCAAACAGCCGTCAGGTGATATAGAACTGGCGGATAAGGTTAGTATTCAGCTCATCAACACTGACCCGAATGTCAGTCCAAGAAAAGCGATTGTAAAGACAAGCGAAAAAAACGGTTTGTATCAGGCAATTGACATTGGAAATGTCTGGCTGCAGAAAGCTTTAAAAGAAGCTGCTAAACAACAATAAAAAGAATCCTGACTTATTAGGAGTCAGGATTCTTTTTTGTGCGAAAGTATCATACTGTGACGAGCAGACTTATTGTTGCAGAAAACATAACAGACAAAACAGGGGCAGAAAGGGAGTTCCGATCAAAGTAAAGGGGAGCGGCGTACGGTTGACAGGCCGACATAATCTTAAAGCCGTATTGTCGGTTTGGACATTTCCATGATGATGTTTTGCGTCTTAAAAGTATATTTGAAGCTGAAGGACAGTATGGAAAGCAGCCGCTTACTGATACAAACTGTCTGTTGCTTTCAGTTCGGAGAAAATGAGACCGATACCGTGAGCGGCTACTAAGTTTTTGAAATTGAAGAAAAGTGATAAAAAGAAAAAGGCATGAACCGGTCCGGCGTGATTTTCCTGACCGACAGAGTTCGTTGCGTCTGAAAAAACACCGACAATTGCAGCAATACAGTTTTTTATGACGTCTGTTTCATATTCTGTCAGCGGCACCCTGGTCTGCTGTTTCAGCAGGTCAAAATGAGAACAAATCAGGCTGCTTAAGGGGCTTGAGCATTCATCAGAATCGGCAGAAAAGTATGTTTTGGAAAGTATAGTCTTGAAGGATGAATCTTCATACAGGGCATGAAAAACTTTGGCAAAGAAGCTGAAGATTCTGGCTTTTTGTAAATCGGGTTTTCCCATAATTATGGTCAGAGCAGTGCTGACAATCTGTTCCAGACGCTCAGCATAGATTTCTCTGCTGACAGAATAACCGATGTAAGCCATCAGATTATGGACAAAAGCACGTTTACTGACAGTCTGATACGGTTCGGCAAGAGTGGCTGTCCGGTCAGAAAGCTGCCATGTCACGATGTGTTCATCCTTTCCGATGAATTCTTTGACGCCGTTAAGATGAAGGTTCCATTGACGAGGGAAAACCTGTGTAACAAGATCGCAGGGAGAAACGATATTGTGAATATTCCGATAAACTGTATCGGTGCCGGAAGAATTAGGAGCCTCAAAGGTGTAGAAATACAAATCCTCCGGTGAGGTACCAAAAAGGGAAGGATCCCGGTTGATATATTTACCGACAAGATTGACAACGGCGCCGGCACGGCTGTAACCGGCTGCCCAGATTTTGACACGGGCAATATGGTTTTCAGAGAGATAGTGCTGAATGCGCTGCGCTATCGTTTTGGCAGCAGCGGAAAAACCGACAGCATCGCCATGTTTTCCGGCCAGCATATTAGAACCCCATTCGTGATGATAGCGGTCTCCACGGACAGCAACAGCAACCAGACAGGTGTCATTCAGCTTTTTGCAGGCCATAACTGTTCCGATAGAATGGGGTGTGGTAAGTTCCATGTCGTCTGTTTTAACCGAGTTCATGTCAAAGCCTGCGCTTTGCAAAACCTGCAGGACATTGCCGTTGTTCTTTTTCAGGTTTGAGGAAGCAAAAGCCAGGACGGCAGACATGGTTCTGAGATGAGGGTCAGAATCAAAACCGGAATGCAAGAAATATGAATCACTGTAAAAAAAGCTTTCAGGTGCTTTGCTGCCAAAGAAGCAAAAGCTGCCCTTGACTGTCTGTGGGCTTGATGCTTCGGAGAAGCGTGATTTTTGACCGGAATTAGCTGTTTCAGCGGAACAAGGCAGATACAGAGCAGTATCCGCAGCGATTTTCATCGCAAAAGCAGTGTGTGTCATATTCGGAAAAGTCGTATTTCTTGTTTTCATATCGCTCACCCTCTAACAGTATAACGGATAATTACTAAAGTAAGTAACCATATTTGTAATATACACGATTTTTGTTCATTTGTCAAGCATTTTTGGGAAAAATCTGACAACATTTTTGTCAATTCGGGGTAACAATGCTGTAATACGCATCTTAAATAAATAACAGACAACTTAAAAGAAGCAGTGGAAACGATATCTGAGGAATTTACAATAAACTACTGCGCATACAAATCAAAAGTTTCGCGCAAGCCTTTTCAAAGGCTTGCAGGGTTAAGGAACTGCGTCAGAGTACCTCCGTTGTTGATTCTGCCCCTGCCCCCGGTTCTTTTCTGGGATTATGATAGTATCGCTGTTTGGCATTTACCTGTTTTAAGTTTACAGATGCATTTCACTGCCTGCGGCAGCGGATCGGTGGGGATTTTGCGAAAAAGCCCCACGACATCCCCGAAAACGCTATCTGACGCATTCAGTGAGAAGCGCACATTTTGTTTTCTTTTTATATGATAACGGTATAAGATGATAAAAGATGTGTCAACCAATCATCAGCAGTCAGATGATGAGATTTTTTTGAAGAAGATCAAGAAAAAACAGCCCGAAAAAAATTTCGGACTGTTCCGGTTATGCTGAGGTCAGGACAGATATCTTCATATAATACGGTTACCGCTGTGAAGCGCCAATAGCCGGTTGCCCATGATTTCTTTCATCAGGGCAAAGGCGTTTTCTCCTGTACAGTGACCGCTGTAAAAGATGGTTTTCATCATGGTAAGCTCCTCTGCGGTCTGCCGGATAGTTTTGATTTCTTCAGGTGTGTAAGGTTCGTTCTTTTTCATCATGTGAAAACCGCTGATGACATAATCGGGATCGCTGCCAAAAAGCCTGTGGTATTCATCAAGAATATTTAGAATGCCATTGTGAGCACAGCCCGATAAGAGCCAATGGTGTTGATTCTGCGAAACGACAAGACACTGTTCATGTCGGAAATCATCCGGAAGAGTGATGCCGTTTTGTACCTGCAAAAGCCGGAGATTTCCCTGCGGGAAACATCGTCTGCCGGAAATTCCGCTGAACAGAAACAATTCATCATCAATCCGCAGATTACCGTTGATTCTGTGTACATTAGGAAGTGCAGGAATGTTCTTGTCAATACCGATATATCTGTCGCCGTTAAAATGAGGTTCTGCGGCACTTTCCTGCATATAGACGGCAGCATGGGGACAGCGTTTCATCAGCGGCAGAATCCCGCCGGAATGGTCGTAATGTCCATGGCTGAGAATAATCGTATCAATTTCGGAAAGGTCAATGCCGAGAAGGTCGGCATTGTGCAGAACAGCATCTGTCTGACCGGTGTCCATCAACAGGCAGTGTTTTTCTGTTTTGATATATACACAAAGACCGTGTTCGGCAATACATTCAGTATCGCCGCAGGAATTTTCAACCAAAGTAATTATTTTCATCCGTCATCACCCTTTTGTACAATAGCATTTCTGTTGGTTGTTGTCAACCGGATCAACAAAAACAGCAGCATTATTTCGTGCAGGAAATAATGCTGCTGTTTTGGCAGGAGTTTGTTTATATGAAAGGGGGTCATAAGCGTTTTGTCAGCACTCAGGCTGTGCGGGAAGAATTGGTGATAAAGGGGTAGCCTGTCTGAACGACAGTAATTTTCAGATTGTTATCTGCAGTAATGCGAACAGGGGTATTGGTCCATTTGCCGTCTGCATTCTGTGTTTTCAGCACAGCGTTTGTAGTACCGGGCTTTACTGCTGTAAAGATAAAGCCGCAAATATTTCTGGCGTAGTCAAAATCACAGGAGATTTTAACATTGAGGCTGTCGGCATAGTAGTTCCAGTCATAGCCTTTCAGATTAAGCTTGAAAGGGTTTGCTGCGTTTTTGGCAATTACAGTGCCGCTTTCAGCCTGAGTGGTCTGTGTGTTGTTTTCGGTTTTGGTTGTATTGCTCTGCTGAGAAGCGTTCTTAACCGGTTCGGTGGTGTATGATTTTTCCGTAATATAGGGGCTGTCAGTCTGAACGATATTCATCAGCAATTGGCTGTCAACCGTAATGCGTACAGGAGTATTGTCCCATTTTCCGTCAGCTCTCTGGGTTTTGAGGATGACATCCGTTACACCGGACTTTACCGCTGTAAATTTGAAATTGCAGATATTCTTAATGTAGTCAAAATCACAGGTCACCTTAACATTCAGCGTATTTGCAAAGTAGTTCCAGTCTTCGCCTTTTATTGGCAGTACAAAGGTGCTGCTCTTGGTTTTATTGACGATAACGGCAGACTTGGAGGACTGTGTCTGAGCAGAAGCGTTCTGAGAAGCAGCCGAAGCGCCCATAATAGAAGCAGTGGTTACAGCGGATACGGAGCAAATAGCAGCGAGAACAGCAACGAAAACCTTTGTTTTAAATGTCTTTTTCATAGTGATGATCTCCTTTATACTTAAGGCTAAATTATAGTCCAATGCATTAACTAACAAGTTAATTAGTCAAGCAAGTAACTTGTTGTGTATTTAATATAACACTCTGTTGTCTGTTTGTCAATAGGTTTTTAAAAAATTTATAAAAATTTTTTAAGTAATTTTCCGAATATACAAATCATCGTTTTTTCCGAAGTCAGAGCCCGCGTAGAAGGTAATGTGATGCTGTTCTTTACAGCAGACGGAGAATGACAATTGTAAGCATCACAGTATCGTGTTATAATACAAGGTGATTTAGGATACGATCTGTTTATGTAGCACGGGAGGCACGGCAGTAATGGAAACAAATCAGGAGGAACAATTGCTGAAAGAGGACAAGCGGATTTTTACCCTCAGCAAAGAAAAGCCGGCAAAAGCTGTAGTCAAAATGGGTGTACCGCTGATTGCCGGAATGATGATAATGGTTTTATACAATCTGGTGGATACTTATTTTATCGGCATGATGAAAGATGATTACTGTCTTGCGGCGGTCAATCTTGCATATCCGGTGATGATGGTGACGGTAGCTATCTCCAATATTGTAGGAACAGGAGCGGCTTCACTGATTGCAAGAAGCTTAGGAGCGGGTGATCGTGACAAAGCCAATCATACTCTGACAACAGGAATGCTGCTGACAGCGGTGATCGGTCTGATCGTTACGGCTGCAGGACTGATTTGTCTGCCGCTGATAGTTCAGGGGCTTGGTGCAAAGGAGAATACCACTCTCTATACGCAGCAGTATGTGAGCATACTGTTGGCAGGCAGCGTGTTTACTATGGGAAGCTATACCATTGGTCAGCTTCTGAGAAGTGAAGGCTCGGTAAAATATTCCATCGCAGGAATGATATTGGGGACAGTTATGAACATAGTGCTGGATCCTCTGTTTATCTTCACCTTCGGAATGGGCATTCAGGGCGCAGCGCTGGCGACCATCTTAGGAAATGCTTCAAGCATGGCGGTATCCATGCTGTTTTATATCCGCAGAAAGACGCTGCTCAGACCAAAGAAGGCGTATATAAGACCGACTAAAGAAATACTGAAAGAAATCTTTTTGGTGGGCATTCCGGCATCACTTGAAACACTGCTGACCTCAGCAGTCTTTGTCATCAACAATAATCTGGCAGTTTCTTACGGAGAGCTGACGGTAGCAGCCATGGGCATTGCACAAAAGCTGCTGTCGCTGGGCAATTATATCTATCAGGGTTTTGCGTCCGGCACACAGCCGATTATGGGGTATAACTACGGAGCCAAAAATTACAGGAGAATGCTGGCTGTGCTCAAAGCAGGAATCATTGTTGTCAGCACAGTGGAGCTGACGGTCATGCTTATCTACGGACTGTTGGCGCCGATGCTTGCGGGGTGGTTTACAGATTCACCCGAAGTAATTGAAACAGGTGCAAGAGTATTAAGAACGCTGATGTTGATTCTGCCGTTTGTAGGGGCAACATCAATGTGCCGGATGTCATTTCAAGCGATGGGAAAGCCGCAGTTTGCGTTCATTATCACGCTTGTACGGCAGCTTATTCTATATGTACCTTTGCTTTTGGCATTCAATATGCTGTGGGGCTTTGGCGGAATGCTGCTGGCGCAGCCTGTTACCGAAGTTGTGATGATGGCAATCTCCATTGGTATTTTGTATCGTGTGATCAAAAAGGAAGAAAACAGGACGCTTATTGCAGAAGCAGTGTAAAACAGAGATAACAATAATAAGAAGTGTAAACAGTGAGTAAAAAAATAAAACAGGGCTGCCGTATCTGTTGTTTTTGATACGGCAGCCCTGTTGCTGAATGAATCCGTTATGATTTGTCAATCCAGCCGATATAGCCTTCTGTATATTGCTGATCAGAGATAGGTGAATAGCGGCTGTTGTTGCCGATGTCATCCATAAAACCGCTGTAAGCACGGTAAATCTGTCCTGTCTGGTTATCATATACCCGTTCATATTCCTCTAACATATCAGACCGCTTTTCCTGAATAATGGTATCGGAATTACTACGGCTTTCAAAGGCTTCTATGACTACGTCATTATCGCTGACAGGTGAAGCAGATGATGAGCCTAATACATAAGCTGCTTCCTGATAGTAATAATCGGTGAACTGAATGGATTTGGAGATTTGTGCTATAACAGGCTCCCAGTTTTTCAGTTCTCCGAGCGGAGTCCATTCCGTAAAGATCATGTTAATTGTCCACATAGCATAGTTGTAACCGTTGTATATAACGTCGTCTGAGCTGCAAACGAGTGCGGAATACACGCCTTCACCGTTCCATCCGTTTTCACGGAAGGTAGCATACAGAGAACGGTAATCGTTAATTGTCGTGTTGACCAGTATGGACTGCAATTGCTGAAAATTGCTTGGGACACAACTGCTGACAACAGAAAAGCTTTCGGTTGTAGAGGCATAGTTTTTCTCGAAGAACTCCTGAACCGAACCATTTTCAAGAAACATTGAAGAACCTGTCTGCTGCATGACCTGATAGTCCTTGGAAGCATAAACAGGGTGATCCATTGAAGACATACCTACCTTGCCGTCCGGAGAGGTGATAGTAAATCCGAGCTGACCGGCGCTGCCGTTAGCGTTGACAGTCCAACCCTTTGGGATCATAGCGGTAAAGTAGGTGTTGCTGTACTGTTCCCATTCGATATTACTCCAGCCGCCGATTCTGACGGAAGCATTGTTTGCCGGAGCAGGAGTGAATGATGGCGAGGGTATAGTTGAAGAGGAAGGAGAAGAAGGGAGTAAAGGTGAGTCAGTTGTTGAAGGGGTTGTGGGAACAGATGGACTTAATGAAGCAGATGCCTGAGGCAAGAGTGTATTGCCGGCGATGGACGATGAAAGCTCAGCGGAGGAGGATGCGTTGCTGCAGCCAAAGGCTGTGAGAGACAAAACGGTAACTGCACACATGGTTGTCAGTTTAACAAATACCTTTTTCATTATTAAAACCTCCTGAAACGAATGATTATGGAATATTATACCATATCTAGGTAATGAATTCAATGTGTCGTGCACAATCGTGACAGATTATTTGTACAAAACAGCATATTAAAGACTGTCTTTGCTAATATAATCCGAAATCAAGAGGATAGGTTACATGATTATCCAAGTTTTTTTACGGTTTATGACCGGTGCTTTATATAAATTGGTTTACCGGTAGAGTGCTCGAAAAACAAAAACGGAATAGACAGTCATCTTGCCGGTAAATCTTGGTGTAACAGTGAATGGTGAAAAAGCAGTGCGGCGATACCGGCGTTAAAAACAGAGAAGGTTCAGAAAGGCAGGCTCCTTTCAACAGAGCCGATGGCAGACAATCTGTGCAGCCGGAGTTTTGAAGCATTCAGTCGGCAGGGTATCCGGCGGTGAAAAGAAAAAGCAGCCATTCTTGTTGCGATGATCAACGCAAGAATAGCTGCTTTTGCAATGAAAGCCGTTAAACATTTTTACTGTACAGCAGACAGTTCCGTGACGAATGCCGTAAGATCCGTCAGGTACATTACTGTCGTTTGTGCAAACCAAAGCAATAGAATAGATTTCATCAAAAAACCGGTGTTTCATGGAACTGCACTGTATGATCTACTAAAGACAGTTTTTTCTGCGGCTGCAAAAGACCGCTGTTAGTGAAAAGGTTCAATTATTCTTTTCTGTCAATTTTGTCAGTTCGCTAAGGGTGATTTCGTAGGCGGCGTTTTCATAACCGAGATGATCGGTGGACAATACTGCGTCTTTAGCAATCAATTGAGCAACGTACAGGAGAAAATGAGGATTTTTCATCATAACAGGGCCGGTCAGGTGTGTGCCGAAAAAATTATTCAGACGAATGCCCTCATTTTTGTCCTCCTGCTGATTACCCAGTCCCATTCTGACGGTAAAGAGCGGAGCATCAATGCCGCTGATTTCACTGCACTTGTTGATAAAGCCGACAAGCGGTTTGTCAAGAAAATCTGCGGTAAAAATGGCGTCGGCAGTATTTCTGGACTTCTTCTGTTCCGTTACGGTGAAATTGAACAGTCCCAGACCCTCTGCAGTGCGCCCATCGGCGCTTGTAATGCTTTTGCCGAACATTTCAAAGGCGTTGCCGGTCATCAAAAGCACTGTGTTGCGGTCAATGCATTCGGCAAGAGCGCTTTTGTACAGACGCAGATGTTCCATGGCAATGTTACGGTTGCGCTCGGTGCCGGAGCCGATGTAAATGAAATCGTAATCGGAAAATGAAACGTCGTCCTGCAAAGAAAGACGGTCGGTCTGAAAATCAATGCCGCTTTTTTGCAGCAGCCGTTCCAGCGCTGAAATATTGGCATATTCGCCGTACAGATTCATAAAGTCATAATAGAGATGCAGGATTTTCATGAAATGCCCCCTTTCACAAGGCTCAGAAACTTGCCCTTATCGGAGAAGCAGGTGATGGTGTAAATGTGTTCCTCACGGTCACTGTCAAGATAGCGGTAAGCGTCATCAATTTCTTTGAAGATATGTATCTTTTCCCATGGAATATCGGTGTAAGAAAAGCGTACGGCAAGGTCATTGCAATACGTGCCTGTCAGTACGATCTCATGGATATTGTCATTTTTCAGCAGTTCAAAGTCAATATCCCACAGCCACGAAACATCGCTTGTAAAATACTTGCGGCTGACGGCATCGACAATGATCATGACATCGCAGCCTTTTTTATCTGTTGTGGCAACACTGATGGATTGATCGTAAGAAATGCTGTTTTCGTGCTTGGATACCAGCAGAGTACCCTGTCGTTTGCCGATCTGAAAGGAAACAATTCTGCCGTTTTTCATAACATAATTGCTCAGGTCGGCAGCCAGCTTTTCACCGTCAATGCCGATAATGGACCCAACGGTATAGGCAGCCAACAGATTGTAGGCGTTATAGAGAGATTTCAGTGCCAAAGAGATGGTGTGCTGACGGTCGATAACAATTTCTCCCTTGTCAAAGTCACAGGAAGTAATGGTGTAGTCCGTCTGATGACGGCTATAGCCGCAAGCGTCACAGGCGAAATGTCCGATATGATTGTAGTGGCGTGTTGTATAATGCATAGGCTTTTTGCAATGCGGACAATATGCGCCGTCGTCATAAGCGCCATGATATTCTGTGATATCGGTGGAAACGGCGTCAGCGCCGAAATACAGGACATTGTCTTTGCCAAACCCGAAATGAGAAACAAGGGGATCGTCAGCATTCAGAATCAACTGCATATTATCGTTAATGCTTTCGGCAAGAGCATCATATACCCATTCGGGATGACCGTTTCTGGTGAGCTGGTCACGATAGAGATTCGTGATGACGTAATGTGTGGGAGAGATATATTTGAAAGTATATTTTGCGAAACGCTCATCACTTTCGATCAGCAGAATGTCGCTTTTGACTTTTCCGCCCAGGGTGGCATTGCTCAGCACCATGGTGGTGACGCCTTCAATCTGGTTGGAGCCTTCTTTGTTCCATGCTACAGACTTGCCGTTTTGCGTTAGAATATGGGCGATCATTTCTACGGTAGAGGTTTTTCCGTTGCTGCCGGTAACCGCAATGATATACGGCGGAAGCTGTACTCTCCGCAGAATATCCGGACATACTTTCAGTGCGAATTTGCCCGGAAGACTGCTGCCTTTTCCCACAAGCTTGCCGACAATTCTCAGCAGCTTACAGATTACGATTGCAAGAAATTTTTTCATACTATTCAGCGCCTTTTTTCTTTTTTCAACAGGAAGTGTTGCTTTTTACTATTGTTTGATAGCCTGTTGTCATTATAGCAGAAAAACAGTGTGTATGGCAACAGCAAATTAAAAGATAATTCAGCAAAATTGTTAATTGCGCTGTGTAATATGCTTCAGACATGGTTTTCATCTTAGCAGGGTGGTTCAGTGTGCTCTACGCACCAAGCAACATAGGACTCGTCCGGTGCGGTCACGCACTGTTGGAGTGTTTCGCACTCTGCGGAGTGCGACAGGGGCTCTGCCCCTTGACCCTGAAAGCCTTTGAAAAGGCTTGAGCGAAACTTTTGATTTTATGCTTTGGTAGTTTAGTGGGAACATCTTCACTCATCCAGTGTGATCAACATAAAATACAAAAAGCAGGCACGGTGAAGTGGGTGCGTGAATGGAATTTGCGATTTCAAAGGAAACAGCCCCAAGCAGCCCGTTATGGGCTGTGACGGCGGAGAGCGTAAAAGGCAGCGACTGAGTGTCGCTGCCCGTGCCGAATGCCTGCGGATCAGAATGAACAGATTTGTATGAAGTGAGTGAGCGTCAGCGAACGACATCGGACTCGTCCGGTGCGGTCACGCACTCACGCACTCACGCACTGAATGGTAAGAAGAGAGTGAAAGGGGATGGAGATGGTGGGAATGCGCTTGTTGTTGACGTCGGAAGAACCGTAGAAAATCAGGTTTTGAAAAACGGTATCTACGGATTTAACTTTGGCAGTAAAGAAATGATAGCTGCCACCGCTTTTTTTTGTGTCAGGAAGGAAATAGGTGACAGAGCAGGTGGGAATAATACCGTTCCGGATATCGGTATACATCCGGAAAAGCTGCTGATTCAGAACTTCGACTTCGTGCTCGGACAGATCGTGTCTGGTGTCTGTCAGTCTTGCTTCTTCCCGAACCATGTCATCATATCCCGATAAGGCTGCAAACGGCGCAAAAGAAGCGGCTCTGTTCATCAAAGACATTGATTTGTGCCGTGTGCTTTTCCGATAGGGAAGAGTGATGATGGCGGCATATTGCATTTTAGCGTTTTCTCTGTTCATTCTGCTTTGTGACCTCCTACCTGACCGTTTCGTTCGATGGTGGTGCCGCCGGACATCAGATTCATTCCCCTTAAAACGGCATTTTTACCGTATTTGTCCTGCATTTGCAGCATAGCCCGCAAAACATTTCTTTCTTTTTTGTCACGGCACTCTTCTTCACGGCGAAGCTGATCCAACGCAATATAATCAGTAAAAAAATCAAGCTGTTCGGGCGGCTCCGACGGCAGCCTGTTTTCAGGCAGCAACCGACAGGCTGCTATTGTTATCCTGCGGATCAGCAGGTCTTTATCTGTAATGCGCCGATACAGCCGTACCAGAGCAGCACAGATTTTGCGGGCAGAATTGGAATATCGGACAAGGTTTTCAGTGCCGTGTGCATGATAAGGAACCGGTCTGCCGTAAAAATCGGCGGTCACTCTGCCGCCGTATAGTTTGCCGTTTTTTGTAACAGTATAAACAGTGTCGGCAATGCGTTTTCCGGGAACGGCGACTGTCAGACTTTCACGGTCATAGCCGATGGTCAAAACAAGCTGATTGGTAGCAAGATGTTTTCGTATCAGGTCATGTACCAGCAGCTCTGTCATTTCTTTGACAATGAGTTCTGCTTTGTCATATGAATAAGGCTCTTTCAGTACCTGTCCGGAAGAAAGAGAGGTACTGTCGGGACGGTAGGCTTTGATCAGATCAATGGTAACAGGCTCATATCCCCACGCATGGTCGATGAGCAGCTCGGCATTGATTCCGAAGGCTTTGTACAGCAGGTCTTCTCCGGCAGGAGAGAGAGAGGCTCTGGCAATGTCGCCCATTGTGTATAGTCCCATTGCTTCTAACTTTGCGCTGTAACCACGACCGACACGCCAAAAATCCGTGAGAGGGCGGTGACACCACAACAGCTCACGGTAAGTCATCTCGTCAAGCTCAGCTACACGAACGCCGTCCTTGTCGGCAGGAATATGCTTAGCTACGATATCCATAGCAATCTTGGCAAGGTACAGATTAGTACCGATACCGGCAGTAGCGGTGATGCCGGTGGTGTAAAGGACCTCACGGATCATCGTCATGGCTAATTCGTGTGCAGACATACGGTAGGTGTCAAGATACCGTGAAACATCAATAAATACTTCATCAATAGAATAGACATGAATGTCTTCCGGAGCGATATATTTGAGGTATATGCTGTAAATATTGGTGCTGTACTGTTCATAAAGGCGCATTCTCGGCGGAGCGGTAATATAGGAAAGCTGCAGAGAGGGATCTTTTTCCAAAGCAGGCGCATGAAAGGAAGAGGAAACAAACTGATACGTTCCCTCTTGATTTTCCGGCAGACAATGCAGTGCCAGAGCTTTGTTCATGCGCTGACGGTTGATATCTCTGACCTTTTGTATCACCTCGAACAATCTTGCCCGTCCGGAGATGCCGTAAGACTTGAGTGAGGGTGATACAGCCAGACAGATGGTTTTTTCGGTTCTTGAAGGATCAGCCACGACAAGATGGGTAGACAAAGGGTCAAGATGTCGTTCAACGCATTCCACACTGGCATAAAAGCTTTTCAGGTCGATGGCAATATAGGTGCGTTTCATGTGATACTCAGTGCTCCTTTTCTCGTTCGGCAGGAATGATTCTTTCGACAAACCATCGTCCTACACGGGAGGCAAATAGCTGACCGGTTTTTTCGAAAAAGAGAAGGCGCTCTTCGCCATGAATCAGTACCGTATAGCAGTCACCGCTGCGGCCACGCTCCAGAGAAGAAGCAGGGCGAAAATCCCGAACCTCATCAATTTTAAAGGTGCGCCCGTCAGACCAGACGATGGTACGGGGAAGCATAAAGCCTGTGGCGTCAAAATCTGTATTTACCTTGACATAAATTCTTTCGGAAAGCTGTTTCATAAGGACAGACCTCCTTGGCAAAAGCGAATGTTTGTTCTATTTTTTTTATCAGTGTATCATATTTTTCATGAAAAGTAAAGAGGAAAAATCTGAATGCACAAAATTACGGACAATCAGTTGCGTGACAGCGGCGAAGGACATTTCTGAACTTTCTGTAACAAAAACAAAAAACACCTTGCTTTTTATAAGCGCATTTGGTACAATAGGCATGATTTCAATTCAAAAGGAGGAGCAATCCATGAAAGAGTTTGACGAGACAGAGGCAATGAACGAGGACGAAGCAACAAACATTATTACACTGACCGATGAAGAAGACAACGACGTTGATTTTGAATTTCTGGATCTGATCGAATACGAGGGCAATGAATATGTTATTTTGCTGCCGGTAGAAGAAGATTCCGACGAAGTGGTTATTCTGCAGGTTGAAGTAACAGAAGACGATGAAGAGATCTATACCAATATTGAAGACGAGAATGTGCTGATGGCGGTATTTGAGCTTTTCAAAGATAAGTACAAGGACGAGTTTGATTTTGGTGACGAAGCATAAGCGGAGTCCGTGAACAGACTGCAGGCATTTAAAAAGGGATACCCGACAAATGAGGGTGTCCTTTTTTTATCAGAAGAAACGAAGAGGCGAGTCAGAGAGAAGAGCATTCGTGTAGCGGCAAAGAGAAGATGACTGTTCATAAAAAATCAAAAAAAGCGACATAAAAAGCAATAGAAACGCAGGAACAAAAGTGCTATGATAACAGCGGCGGAAGTAACCGCCGGAAAGGAAGATGTAAGAATGAATATCGGAATATTAGCGGCATTTGTGATCGTACTGCTGTTGGCAGGCAGTATCGGAATATGCTATTACGGTTTTACAAAGCGCAAAAAGCCCATGAAGATAACAGGAATTGCAGGGATATTGGTCATGCTTCTGGCGCTGGTGTGCATACCCATGAGTATCTACACGGTAGATACGGGTGAAGTAGCAGTTGTCAAGTTTCTGGGACAGGCGAATAATGTCAGAGCGGCAGGCACCTATTTTGACTTTTGGATTACCAACACTTACGAAAAGTATGATACCAAAACCCAGACGATTTCGATCAATACTTCAACCTATTCCTCAGATGCCCAGACGATGGATATCCAGATGACGGTACAGTACAAGATCATGCCGGACAAAGCCATTAAAATAGCCGAGCAGTATGGTTCGCTGGATGCACTGCAGAACCGGATTGAATCGGTAGCGGTTGAAAAAACAAAGGCAACCCTGTCGTCGTATAAAGCCATGAACATTATCGCCGACAGAGCGTCTATGTCGCCGCTGGTAGAAGAAGCCATCAAAAAAGCGATTGACGAAAAGTTTTATGTAGATCTTCAGACGGTAGCGATGACAAACATTGATTTTTCTGACGCTTTTGAAAAGGCAGTAGAGGATAAAATGATTGCCGAGCAGCAGCAGCTTAAAGCGGACTATGAAAACAAAACAAAAATTGCGAAGGCAAAAGCAGATGCCGAAGCAAAGGTTGTGCAGGCAGAAGCAGAGGCCAAATCCAATGATTTGCTGGAAAAATCACTGACAGACAAGATACTGCGGCAGATGTATATTGAAAAATGGGACGGCAAACTGCCGTCAACAGTAGCAGGCGACGCAGCTACCATTCTGATTCCTGCAACGGAGAATGAAGAAAGCAGCGCCGCAGAAGAGAAACCGGCTGCAGGACAATAATACAGAAAGAGTAAAATTCAACCGGTATACAGATTCAGCCGTCAGACTGCATGAAATGTGTTTCGGAAAAATCTGTCAGAGTGCGGAAAGAGCCGATGCAGACAACCGAGAAGAGAGTGCAGGGCGAGTGCTCAACCCATTGGTATGGAACTCATCAGCGATTTTCAGGCAAGCAGCCGAAAACCCTCTCATAAAGACAGATAATTGTATAATGTAGTAGCAGGTAAGATGAAATCAGGCAGACCCGATTTTTGTTGTCACAGCAAAAGATCGGGTCTGTTTTTGTATATATATGATGATAGGATTGTGTAAAAAAGAATGCTGCGTCATCAGTTTATGTGTATAAAAAATAATAAATATACGCAAAATACAAGAAATTGAGAGGATAAAATGCACATATCTGACAGAAAATGGAAATATGAGCGTTGGAAATTGTAATAATGCACAAAATTTACTGACGGGTTCAGAGTTATTTGTCTTGATGATTGCATTATTGTGCTGTTCGTGGTATAATAATGTATATTTATCGATAATAGTATAAAAAGGAGTCTGAAGGGAAAAGAGGAAGATAGCATGAGAATAACAGAAGCACTCAGAGAATTGGTTCATATATACGGTCTTGAGGGACTGTTCAACCGTACACTGTGTACAGCGGTACTGGCAGAGCTGGCACCGGGCTGTGAAAGAGAACGCAGCAGGATACAAACGGCATTTACCTGTGAAGCTATAGATTCGGTCAAGGAAGCGATGCACGACGTGACGAAGGCGGAGAGATTTTTTCAACATGCAGAGCACCTGATGATAACGGTAGGGGAAAGTATTCCGGCGGTTGCAGCGCAAACGATTTATTATTTCAAGAGGGCGTTCGGATTTCCGTCTTATCGTGAGTATGACAGAGAAAACTACGGAAAAGTTTCAGAAAAAGAAGGCGAATCCGAGATCATTTATGAAGGCGAGATAAAAGACGGCAAGCCGAACGGTATCTGTACAGCGCAGTTTTATCGTGACGGGGAGTTGTACAGTCAGATTGAAAGTGTATGGATTCACGGCAAGCGCAACGGATATTGCAGAGCAGTGTCGGTCAATGAAAAAATGCCTCATACAGAGGGCTTTTTAGTCAATGATGAATTCTGCGGGGTTCAGACAATCACCTATCCTGACGGCAAGGCAGAAAAGATGGTAAGCTGAGCAATAGCACCAACTGATATAACCAATCACCGATGTCCCCCGGGTCTCGCCTGCCGGCTCGGTCGGTGCTTCTGCTTCGCAGAGGTGTCCACTGGACACCCGCACCCTCTTAGGCGGCGGGTGCCATTCGGACTTTCAGTGGGGGTTATAATCCCCCACTGAAACCCCGAGGAGCTAAAGCTCTTGCGGTGAGGTTGCCTCGTCGCAGCCGATGTTAAGCGAGCTTACATCGGGCTTTGCTCCGAGTTAAATGAACAAGACAGGAACAAAAACAGGGCAGTGATGGACTGCTCTGTTTTTTTGAGGGAAAAAATGTTGGTATTTTTTCGGAATTTTTTTCGGAAAATGTAACCAATCTCTTTTGAACGGATTATTAAGTCAAAAGGAGGTCGTTCAGAATGAAACGAAATAAAAAAATCACCTGTATGTTAATAGCATTGATGTTGTCTTTGAGCATGGCAGCCTGTGCCGCACCTGATTCTGTCGGAGAAACAGAAGTCTTACCGTCCACAGAATCTGTGAATCCGGAGAAACCGGCGGATAAAGGTTCAGCAACAGAAACAAGCGGAGATATTGAAGCAAAGAAAAAAGGAGAAATAACTCCTCGGATTACCAAGGACGAAAATCCATACGGGATGACCAATGATATCGATTCTCTTTCGGAGGATAAAAAGAGTCTGTCGGGAGAAGCCGGAGTAATGGAAGATGCCTATTTCGCAGAAGAAGGCGCTGCGGCTGACATCGGTACTGCAAAAGCGGAAGCTCCCTTAACCCGCCATGACAGTATGCCGGAGCCCGGAACAGATATACCCGATATTTTGACGGAGCCTGATACGGATATTGCCGATAACCTGCCGGAACCGCAGGCGGGACTGTTGACGGCAGGAGAATGGAATGATAATGCCAATTGGGGCTTTTTCACCAATCTGGTCAATACAGACGCCATCACTTTTCCGAGCTTTGGTATAGATCCCAAATACCGCACAAAGGTAGAATTGACAGGATCTGACGGCAAAGCGCTGAAGAATGCGAAAGTAGAGCTGCTGGACGGAGAGAATAAAATCTGGGCAGCCGTTACAGACAACAAGGGCGTGGCATATCTTTTTGCATCAGCAGGCGGACAGGGAACGGATATTCAGGTAAGCTGCGGCGGCAAAACACAGAAGTACAGTCTTGAAAGCAACCAAAAGCCGCCTGTTGTTTCATCAACCGACGCACAGACGCAGCAGGGCGGCGGTCTTGCCGGCGGAGCAGAGGTTGCGCTGACGTTTGACGGAACGGGAGAAACGTATCAGAAAACAGATATTATGTTTATCATGGACGCTACCGGATCCATGTCGGACGAGATGCTGTTTTTACAGAGCGAATTTACAGCGATCAGTGAAGCCGCAGGCGATGATAATACCCGTTATTCCGTCAACTTCTACCGTGACAAGGGCGACGATTTCACCACCAAATGCTATGATTTCACAGATGATGTCAAGGGACTGCAGGAGAAGCTGAACAGCGAATCCGCCGACGGCGGTGGAGATACGCCGGAAGCGGTTGCCGAGATACTGGAAGAAACGATGATGAAGAATGATTGGGACGATGATGCTGTCAAGATTGCATTCATGATCTTTGACGCACCGCCGCACGAAGGAACGGAGCAGTCGCTGCTGAGTTCCGTCAAGGCAGCAGCGGAAAAAGGTATTCGTCTGATTCCGGTCATTTCATCAGGTTCAGAGAGGGATACGGAGCTTTTCGGCAGAGCCATGGCGATAGTCACTAACGGCACCTACGTATTCCTGACAGATGATTCCGGTATCGGCTATTCTCATCTGGAGCCGATCATCGGTGATTACCAAACAGAAAAACTGTATGATATCATTATCCGTATCATCAATAACTACCGTCAATAAATAAAGGGAAATTCAAATCCGTACACCGCATACCGATGAAATCTGATATTATTTTCCGCTGCCCGGAGCATACGGGGCGAAGGAATGAGCGTTGTGGGGTATCAAAGACAAGCAAAAGCAGCAGGCAGCCTGTGCCATGGGAATTGGTTCAGGCAAGCCTGCTGTTTTGTTAATCTGTTACCTGAAGCAAGAGTGCTTTGCCGACAGATTCTTTGACGGATACAAATGTCTTGAACCGATTGTGTCCGGATTGCCGCAGAGCGAGCGCAGCAGAAGAATCGTTTCCGTCATGCAGCAGTCCGATTGACTTTTTAGTGCCGGTCTGCGGTAAAAAGCGGAAAAACCATGCAGTCATTCGCCGCCGGCGTCAGGAGTTGTCAGCGGTGAGGTGCCGGCATCGGCGGTAAACAGGAGCAAAACGGTGTCTGATGCCAGAGAAGATCAAAAGAGATGACTTTCATAATAATGCCTCATGTAACAAAGCACTGATCCTGTGATAAAAGTATTCAGTATGTACTGCATCAATGGTTATATATGATGAAATCACTGTATTGGACGTAAAAGTGTTCCGCTGATAAGGCGAGAGCGAGCTGCATTGGAAAAAGAAGAACGAGCCGATAATGACTATTGATATATGCGAAACACCGTGCTCAGGCAGAAATCGTTTTATTCAATCCGTGCAGAATGTAAAAGCCGGAAAAAGCGATAACATTTTTTATAACCAATCACCGATGGCACCCGCCACTTAGGCGGCGGGTGCCATTCGGACTTTCAGTGGGGGTTATAATCCCCCACTGAAACCCCGAGGAGCTAAAGCTCCTGCGGTGAGATTGCCTCGTCGCAGCCGATGTTAAGCGAGCTTACATCGGGCTTTGCTCCGAGTTAAAAAAAATTTTAAAAATGTAGTGACTTTTAACTATTTTTATGTTATAATTAAAAAAAATATATTCTATTTCCATATTTTTGCTAAATATGTTAATAATCTGCGACATCTTATAATGATTCAGGTGGTTGAATGCTGGAACAAGTAATCAATATTGACCGTATGGAACAGGCGGTGGCATTGTTCGGTACTTTTGACGAGAATATCAAGCTGATACAGAATGAATACATGGTGTCGGTAGTTTGTCGGGGGTCCGAGCTGAAAATAACCGGAGAGCCTGAGAACGTGTCAAAGGCGGTGAAAGTTGTTGAAAGTCTTCTGAGCCTTCTGAACAAAGGGGAAGCTCTCAGCGAGCAGAACGTACGGTATTGTATGTCGCTCGTCAACGAAGGAAAGGAACAGCGCATAGAGCAGCTTGCCGGCGACTGTATCTGTATCACGTCCAAGGGAAGACCTGTCAAGCCGAAGACGCTGGGTCAGAAGCATTACTGTACAGCCATCAAGAATAATACCGTTGTAGTAGGCGTAGGGCCTGCCGGCACGGGCAAAACCTATCTGGCGGTTGCCATGGCGGTTGCGGCGTTTCGTGCAAGAGAGATTAACAGAATCATACTGACAAGACCTGCTGTGGAAGCCGGAGAAAAGTTAGGTTTTCTGCCCGGTGATCTGCAAAGCAAGGTGGATCCGTACCTTCGTCCGCTGTATGACGCTCTTTTTGATATGCTGGGGGCCGAAACATACCAGAAGTATGTAGAGAGAGGCAACATAGAAGTGGCGCCCTTGGCATATATGCGCGGCAGAACGCTGGACGACAGTTTTATCATTCTGGATGAGGCACAGAACACAACGCCTGAACAGATGAAGATGTTTCTGACAAGACTGGGTTTTAACTCAAAAATGGTAATCACCGGAGATATTACTCAGATTGATCTTCCCGGAGGTATCCGATCCGGCTTAAAGGACGCCGTGAGGATACTGAAGGACATTGACGGGATAGAAACGGTAATGTTTTCTGCGAAGGACGTTGTCAGAAACAAGCTGGTGCAGGATATTATCAGAGCGTATGAAGCTGCTGCAGGCAAAAAACAAAAATAAACCGATCGGATCGGAATACAAAGAAAGGTGAGAATAAGAACAATGGATAAGATCAAAGTAATCATTTCAAATAAGCAGAAGGATGTAAAAATTCCCACAGGTCTGAGAATGCTGATCAGACGCTGCTGCAACGCTGTACTCAAGATGGAAAAATTTGACGGCTCAGTTGAGGTAAGCGTAACGCTGGTCAACAACAAGCAGATCAAAGAACTGAACGCAATCTACCGAAACAAAGACTCAGTGACGGATGTGTTGTCATTTCCGATGGGAGAGAACGGAAAATACGATACAGATCCGGTTACGGGTGCCAAAATATTGGGAGATATTGTTATCTCGATGGAAACAGCCATTGATCAGGCAGAGCGTTTCGGACACAGTCTGCAAAGAGAAGTGGGTTATCTGACAGCACATTCCATGCTGCACCTTTTGGGTTACGATCACGAAGATAACGGACTGCAGCGCATTCGTATGCGTGAAAAGGAAGAACAGGTAATGACACAGCTTGGACTGCCCAGCTCGTCCAGCTATGTTATGAAGGACGAATCCTGATGTCTTTTCTGAAAGGCTTCAAATACGCATTCTGCGGCATCATACATTGTGTCAAAAACGAGCGGAACATGAGATTTCATACAGTGGCTGCACTGTATGTTCTCATTTTTGCGCGTTTTTTTCATTTTACAAAAGGAGAGTGGGGGCTTCTGATACTGACCATCGGCAGCGTAATCGCAGCCGAAGCAGTGAATACGGCGATAGAGGCGCTGTGCGATAAGGTTTGTGAGCAGAAGGACAATCGTATCAAAATAACGAAAGACGCTGCGGCGGGGGCAGTGCTGGCGTTGGCCATCGCAGCGGCGGCAATCGGTGCTGTTCTGTTCAGCAGCGCTGAAGGCTGGCAGGAATTAGCGGGTTTTTATTATACTCACCCGGTCAATCTGATCGGGCTGCTGATACTGAGTGTGCTGTCCGTATTGTTTGTTGTGCTGACGCCGAAAAAAAGCTGTCAGAGGGAGAAAAAGGAAGAGAGAAACAGACGAAAGAACAACGGTTCAAACAGAAAGGAAAGATCGAAATGAATCAGACAAAAAGTGCGTTTATAGCCATAGTAGGCAGACCGAACGTAGGGAAATCAAGTATACTGAACAGAATGCTGGGAGAAAAAATTGCAATCGTTTCCTCAAAGCCGCAGACGACAAGAACCAGAATTATGGGGGTGCTGACAGAGGAGGACACGCAGCTTGTCTTCATTGACACACCCGGACTGCACAAACCCAGAAACGACCTTGACCGGTTTATGCTGCGTTCGATCAATGAATCGGTAGCAGGCGTGGATATGTGCGTACTGGTGGTGGAAGCAGACCGAAGCATAGCGCCGGAAGAAGAGCAATTGATAGAAAAATTCCGCACGCTGGGACTTCCTGCGGTATTGGCGATCAATAAAATAGATACCATACAGGACAAGACCGTACTTGCAGGGCAGATCGCAGATCTTGCGGGCAGATATGAATTCAGTGCGGTAGTACCTGTGTCGGCGCAGACAGGAGCGGGAATCGAAGCACTAAAACAAGAGATGCGGCAGTTAGCGCCGGAAGGAGAATTTCTGTTTTCAGAGGATATACTGACAGACCAGCCCGAACGAGTGATTGCAGCGGAGATGATACGGGAGAAGCTGCTGCGGCTGTTGGAAAAAGAGGTGCCGCACGGCACAGCAGTTGTAGTGGAGCGAATGAGAGAGCGTTCGGAGGGCGGACTGATCGACATGGACGCCACCATCTATTGCGAAAGGGCAACGCACAAGGGAATCATCATCGGAAAAGGCGGCTCCATGCTGAAAAAAATCGGCAGCTATGCCAGACAGGATATGGAAAAATTTTTCGACTGCAAGGTCAATCTGCAGCTATGGGTCAAGGTGAAAGAAGACTGGCGCAACAGAGAAACGCTTTTGCGTTCAATGGGATACGACAGCAGTGATTTTGATTCGTAAGAGAGAACAGGCAACGACAGAAAAACGGTAATAATGCAAGGAAAAGCGGGTATAATAATAACATACATCATTTCGGAAATAAAACGGAGGTAATGAGTGTATGGACGAAAACACCGCATGGAAAAACTTTGTACAAACAGGCAGAGTCAGTGACTATCTTGCATATTGCCGTATAAAATTAGGCTATCCCGCCGAGAATACAGCGGAGGATACAGAAGATGGTAAGCAAAACCCATACAGAAGGACTGATACTGACGAACTGGGGCGCTGGCGATAAAGATGCCGGCGTATCGGTGCTGACAAGAGACCGTGGTGTAGTGCGGTGCTTTGTCAAAGGAGCTGTCAGTATGAAAAACAGTATATTTGCTGCGGTTCAGCCCCTGAGTTATTCAAAGCTGAGCATCTGGCACGGCAGGCACGAAAGAATTGACGAAGCGGTACTGATCCGCACTTTTTTCAGCGCCGGCACTGATCTTGAAACGATGGCACTGATACAGTACTTCAGTGAGCTGATATTAAAAACCGTACCGGAAAACATCAGCTCGTCAGACCAGCTTGATCTGATGCTGAACTGTCTGCATTTGCTGAATAAGAAGAGCAAATCGCTGACGCTGGTCAAAGCGGTATTTGAAACCCGTCTGACATCTGTGAGCGGACATCAGCCGAATCTGCTTTATTGCGACAAATGCGGAAAATACGAAGATGAGCTGATGTATTTTGATCCTTCCGGCAACCGGCTGATTTGTCAGGATTGCCGGAAGGAAGAAACGGGTTTGTGTCCGCTGGGGAAGGGTGCGCTGACGGCATTCCGGTATATAGTGTTTGCCGAACCGAAAAAAATTTTCTCGTTTCAGATATCAGAGGAATCCCTTTGCCAGCTTGCGCTCTGCACAGAGAGTTATGCGCTGCATTTCTGCGATGCAAGGCTTCATACGCTGGAGTATTATCATTCTCTGCTGTCCATGCAGAAAGCTGCAGAAAACAATTGATATATTATCGCACAATCGGTATCGTTTCCTTGCGGGCAACATAGTATTTCACAGAGCCTTCAGGCGGACTATGCAGAAGTCCGCAGACCGCACTTGCTAAAGCACAGGAAAAGCGCTTTTGCGGCTGTTAGTGTGCTTCAGTTTTTTAAGATGAACTTGTGAATGTATCGGCAGACCTCATCATCCCCGCAGGATGACTGAAAACGATAATCAAAAACGGTATTAAGGCACAGATACGATGTATTGTTCTGAGGTGAATCGACGTGCGTAAACAGCAGAACAACAAACGAATAACACAAGCAAAGCCAAAATAGGAGAATCAATATGAAAAAGGATTATATTGCGCTGGAGCTGGACAAAATTCTGCAGCTTTTAGCAGAGCAGACGTCCTTTGAGGACGCAAGACAGGCGGCACTGTCCATCGAGCCCTCAACGGGGTTGTTCGAGGTGAAGGAACTTTTGCAGGAAACGTATGACGCCCACGCATTGTCGGGCAGATTCGGCACTCCGTCCTTCGGCAATTTACATAATATGACAAATGCGCTGCGCCGTGCGCAAGCCGGAGCGGTTCTGACAACGTTGGAACTTTTGCGGTGTGCCGCTTTGCTGAGGGTAATCCGCTCGGTGACGGAATGGAGGGACAAGTCTGCCTCCATAGAAACCTGTCTGGATATGAGGTTTAATGCGTTGGCGCCGCATAAATTTTTAGAAACGAGGATCACCTCGGCTATATTGTCAGAGGAAGAGATAGCGGATCATGCATCACCGGAGCTTGCAGCCATACGGCGCAAAATGGCAGCAGCCGCTGCCAGAATCAGAGAAAAACTGGATTCAATGATTCGTTCGTCCACCATGCAGAAATACTTGCAGGATAGTATTGTTACCATAAGAAGCGGCAGATACGTTGTCCCGGTCAAAGCAGAATTCCGGTCAGCTGTACCCGGACTGGTACACGACACTTCATCCAGCGGAGCGACTGTTTTTATCGAGCCGATGAGCGTTGTAGAGGCAAATAACGATATCCGACTGCTGAAAGCAAAGGAACAGACGGAAATAGACAGAATCTTGGCGGAGTTGTCAGCCGAGCTGGGCGCTTATGCCGACAGCGTCTGTCAGAGCTATGGCATACTGACAGAGCTGAATGTTATTTTTGCGAAGGCGAATCTTGCCTATCGTATGAAAGCCAGTCTTCCGCAGATGAATGCAGACGGCAGAATTGTACTGAAAAATGCCCGTCATCCGCTGATACCGTCAGATAAAGTGGTGCCAACCAATATTGAACTCGGGGCTGGATTTGACACGCTGGTCGTAACCGGACCCAACACAGGCGGCAAAACGGTATCACTGAAAACAACCGGACTGCTGACGCTGATGGCGTCATGCGGCTTGATGATACCTGCCGGAGATAACAGCGAACTTTCGGTATTTGACCATGTTCTGGTTGATATCGGAGACGAGCAGAGCATTGAGCAGTCGCTGTCTACCTTTTCGGCGCACATCACGAATATCAAGCGGATTCTTGACACAGCGGACAACAAGAGTCTGGTGTTGATTGATGAGTTAGGCGCAGGAACAGATCCGGTAGAAGGCGCAGCGCTTGCCATGTCCATTTTAGAGCAGCTACGCCATCAGGGAGCGGAAATAGCGTCCACTACGCACTATGCCGAGCTTAAAAGCTATGCGCTGGACACAGACGGTGTAGAGAATGCGTGCTGTGAATTTGATGTAGCCACACTGCGTCCGACCTATAAGCTGCTGATCGGAATGCCGGGACGTTCCAACGCCTTTGCCATCTCCGAAAGACTGGGCATCAGTGCCGAGGTAGTCGACAGGGCAAAGGAACTGGTATCGAAAGAAAATACAAAATTCGAGTCTGTAGTGCAGAAGTTAGAGGACAGCCGCAACGAGCTGGATCGTAAAATAGCGGAAGCCGAAGAAATGAAAGCGCAGATTGCTGCGGAGAAGGCAAAAATGCAGGCAGATGCAGAGACAGCACGCCAAAAGCAGCAGAAGGAACTGGAAAATGCCCGTCTGCAGGCAGAGAATATTATCACCAAGGCAAGAGCGCAGGTATATGGCGTACTGGACGAACTGGAAGCGATCCGCAAGAAAAAAGAAGTGACGGCGGAAGAGAAGGCAAAGTTAAAGGCAGATATCCGGAACATGGAAGATGCAGCGGATCCGGTTGCGGCAAGAGAAACGGAAGATTATCAGCTTCCCAGACCCTTAAAACCAGGCGACAGTGTTCTGATCTTTGACATTGACAAAAAGGCAACGGTGCTGGAAACAGGGAAAGACAGTGTTCTGGTGCAGGCAGGTATTATCAAGACGAGGGTGCCGGTTTCCAATCTGCGGCTGCTGCAGCAGGAAAAGGTGACGCTGCCCAAGAGAAGTGTAACACGGACAGTACGCAGTGATATGAAAAGAAGCGCTTCGACAGAGGTTGACGTGCGAGGACAGGTCGTGATAGATGCCATACTTGACGTTGACAAAGCGATTGATGCGGCTGTCATGCAAGGGCTGCACCAGATCACGATCATACACGGTAAAGGGACAGGAGTGCTTCGCAAAGAAATACAGAAGCACCTGAAAACCCATCCTTCGGTAAGAAGCTTCCGTCTGGGGGTTTTCGGAGAAGGAGATTCAGGCGTAACGGTAGCCGAGCTGAAATAGTGAAGTAAGGGGAGACGCCCATGAAGAAACGCAAGGGGCTGAAAGTATTCGTTATACTGCTGATCTGTCTTGCCGCAGCGACAGCCATTTTTTCGGGAGTATGTGTTGTTCTGACCAATCAGGACCATATACAGGATAAATATACGCTGACAGACAAAAACGACGGCTTTTTATGGACTGTACTGAAATCAGCTCTGACAGGTTCGGAATTTGATGCATCAGAAGCCGAGGTAAATACATACCTGAACAAGACTTTCTGTACAGAGGGTCAGCTTCTGAAAAATGTAAGAGTATATTTTCATCAGGAAAAACCGTGTGAGATCTATGCCAGAATCAATTATCACGGACACGACAGAGCGCTTTCGGCATTTGCTGAAATAAGCTTCGACAAAGAGCAGGGAGTGGCAGGCGTAAAAATACATGACGTAAAGATAGGGGAACTTCCGGTCATACAGTGGGCAGTAGATAACATTCTCAGCGACTTTGCCGGCAAACACGCTCTGACGGAATACCGTGACGGTATTTTATATGTGCGTACGCATTATGAATACAGTTTTGGTGATTTTGCTTTTCAGCTTCAGTTAGAGGAGCTTGCTCCGGAACAGGGCAGTATTCGTTGCAAAACCAACAGCATGAGTGCCGAGCTTTTGAAGGGGGTTGTCGCCTATCTCCGTTCAGATAGCGGTCAGGAACTGTTTAAAAAGCTCTTTGGAGAAACTGCCAACCGGCTGAAGGATTTTGCTGTAGATTTGTTTTTCTGACATAAGCAGATATAAAGCCGCTTTGAAAGACAGTATCGGTCTGCAAGGCGGTTTTTTGTCTTTCGATTTTATTATTTGAAAGTGTTTTTGTTTTAATTGTAATCTCTTACGCTCACAAAGAGTTTAATCTGTATAGAATACTGTCTTGGCGGGCTTATTTGTATGGCATAGGAGTCCGACATACGCTTGTGTATCCTGAACATGACAAAAACGGTTGTATCTTCATAATCTTTTTTTATTGAGGGTTAATGAAAGTATTGAATGAAAACCAATGTAAACCTCTGATATGATTTGCTTCACAGTATGTTTTGCCTGTTGGTAAATGGGGATCAATAGGATATAGAGCAGACGATATCGGTATAATATACGAAACGATACTAATATAACCCATTTTTTTGTCAATTTAGCTTGACTAACTATGCCGGAATGATATAATGAGAATGGGAAAAACAGGAAATACAGGAAATACAGGAAAAGACGATTTGCGGAAACTGAAAAGGGAGGCAAAAGCTTTGTTTTATACAATTACGTTGAACCCGTCCATTGATTATATTATGCGGCTGAAGAACTTTACAAAGGGTATGACTAACAGGACGATTGCAGAAGAATACTACATTGGCGGAAAAGGCATTAATGTATCATGTGTACTGTCTGAGCTGGGTGTAGAAAGTACAGCGCTTGGGTTTGTGGCAGGCTTTACCGGAGCTGCCATTGAACAGGGGCTGCAAAAAATGGGAATACGGGCAGATTTTATCCAACTGGAAGAGGGTAATTCCCGTATCAACGTGAAGATCAAAGCAGGAGAAGAGAGTGAAATCAACGGACAGGGACCGGAAATCAGCGAAGAAGCGTTTCAAAATCTGTTAAGCAAGCTGGATCAGATACAGGACGGAGACACGCTGATATTGGCAGGCGCCATACCGAACACACTTTCTCCTGATGCCTATCACAGAATTTTAAGCTGTGTCAGGGACAGAAAAATCCGTATAGTGGTTGATGCAGCCAAAAAGCTGCTGACCGACTCCTTGCGTTTCAAACCCTTTTTAATCAAGCCCAACCGGCAGGAATTGTCCGAAATCTTTATGAAGCAGATGCTGGGAGAACAGGATATTATCGAATGTGCCAAAGAACTGAAAAAGCTTGGCGCCAAAAATGTCATTGTATCACTTGGTAAGGACGGTGCCATGCTGATAGATGAGTTTGGCAATATTCATAAGATCGGAACACTCAAGGGCAAGGTAATCAATACAGTTGGTACCGGCAATTCAATGGTAGCCGGTTTTCTGACAGGCTATGACCGTACCGGAGATTATGATGAAGCGCTGCTGCTGGGTACAGCGTGCGCCAATGCAACGGCATTTTCGCCCGGACTTGCCGATGCTGCCGGAATCGAAAAAGCACTCAGGCAAATGCGTGAGCAGCAGACAAAAAACTGAAAAGCGGTGTGACAGTACCGAAAAATAACCTTATAACAGAAAAAACAAAACAAATGTTTGATTTTTTCGGAAAAGTGTGTTATAATTGGTATCAGTAAAAGACTATTCTTTTTTGAGGGTGTGATACCATGAGAGTTGTACTTTCCAAAACCAGACAAAAAATACTGGATTATTTAAAAGAAGCCTATGCCAATGGTGAGATGCCCAGCGTCAGAGAAATCTGCGATGCAACGGGGCTGAAGTCTACTTCTACAGTACACGCTCACCTGAAGGTACTGGAGGAAGAGGGATATATCTCACGCAGCAAGGGACACAGATCAATTCGTATGCAGGGAAGAGAACCCTCAGTCGGTGTACCGGTGGTTGGTAAGGTGACGGCGGGACTGCCGATTCTGGCGTTTGAAGAAATATCCGGATATATTCCCTACTCAGCGGCAAAAGCAGCAGGCAAGGAGCTTTTCGCCCTGAATGTCAGGGGAGAGAGTATGCATGATATAGGCATTTATGACGGTGATATTGTCATCTGTGAAAAGACGGAATATGCCGAGAACGGTGACATAGTCGTGGCACTGATTGAAGATGAAGCAACGGTCAAGTCGTTTTACAAAGAAAACGGATACTATCGCCTGCAACCGCATAATCCGGATTTTGAACCGATTATCGTTCCGGAATGCCGTATTTTGGGCAAGGTGATCTCTTTGTACCGTGAGCTGTAATAAAAGCCCGGCATAGCAATATCTCAACAGAATATGGTTAACAGAAGCGTCGGAAAGAATCCGGCGCTTTTTGTGTTTTTGCAGGAATCATTTTTGATAACAGATTATTGGATACTGTTATCATATATCATGAAGACCTTAACGAAAAGATTCGCAGCCTTAGAAAAAGTTGCGGTTTCCATTTATATGCGTAGTCGTTTATGGTATCATTCATCAAACCTCGTTTTCGGTGTGTCGGGGACTTTACCCCTGACTTCCATTGCTTCCTATGAAAGCTGTCCGTTATTGATTGGAAAACAGTATGATAACTGATCTGACGGATCAAAGGGGAGGAAGATAGGTTATGACAGAGTAGAAAAAACAACATATTCATTCAATTTGACTGAGCAAGGAAAGACTGATCTGCTATTGAAAAAAAAGCTGAAGTATGATATGATATTTTTTACAGAATCGTAAAAAGACATGAGAAAGTGAGCCGACATGATGAAGATAAAAGAATTAACAAAGAAGGGGCAGCTCAGATTGGCAGCGATGCTGCTGACAGTCTGTTTGCTGATCATGGTGTTTCCCGCAGCAAGAGTACGGGCAGCCAATGTCATAGACAGCGGTGACTTTGTGTTTTCCGTACTGGAAGATGGCAAAACTGCCGAAATCATACAATACAACGGTAAGAGTCTGTATGTATCTTTGCCAACCACTGTGGATAAGTATAAAGTGACTCGTGTCGGACCGGCGGCATTTATGTCCAATAAAACGGTGAAGGAACTGGAAATACCGGATTCATTTGAGTATATCGACGCCCACGCATTTTCCGGCTGCCAGTCGCTCAAGAAAGCGGAGATCAGTGGAAACGTAGAAACGATCGGAGAATGCGCCTTTATGAACTGTACAGCCCTTGAAACGGTTGTGTTGTACGAGGGCGTGATGAATATCAGTGATTCTGCGTTTTCCGGCTGCACTGCGCTGAAAAGCATTGAACTGCCGAACAGTGTCATCTCATTGGGAAAATATGCATTTTTTAACGATTCATCTCTCGAAAAGATCACGATACCCGCTACGATCAATGAAATAGGAGGTTATGCGCTGGAAGGCACAAAATGGCTGAAGAATCAGAAAGATGACTGCGTTACGGTAGCCGACGGTATCATGATAAAGTATAACGGAAAAGAAAAATCGAAAAGCCTGCCCGAAAAGGTGAAACAGATTGGTGATTTTGCCTTTGCGGGACATCAGGAGATTGACACGATACTGCTGCCGAAAAGTGTGACGAAGATAGGAGTATCGGCTTTTGAAGGTTGTGAAAAGCTGACGACAGTAGGAATACCGGATTCTGTCATAGCGATTGGAGAACGGGCGTTTTACGGCTGCAAGCAGCTAAACAATATTACACTGCCTCAAAAAATTGCAATATTGGATAAACAGGTTTTTGCCGAGTGTGATGGGCTGACAGCCATCACGATACCGGTAAAAACGGAAACTATCGGAGAAGAGGCGTTTTTCTCTTGCGACAAGCTGAAAACTGTCAAGCTGCAAAACGGCGTCCGGGTAATTCGTGAAGGCGCATTTTCTTCATGCTTATCATTGGGAAGACTGATCTTTCCTGAATCGCTGAAGGAACTGAATACAACAGCCTGCAATAAATGTCTGAACCTGACCAGAGTAGAGTTTAACGGCGATACACAGATTAATTCGTTTTGTTTTGCGGACTGCAAGCACCTGACGGAAATCGTATTTTACAAGAATCCCACGAATATTAATGATTATGTCTTTGCAGGTCTGTCAGATCTGATACTTTACAGTGAAAACAGTTTGTATGTAGAGGAATATGCCCGCAAAATCAAAGCGAACAGTGACAATATCAAAAATCTGCCACCGTATGTAGATCAGGGGATTCTGGAGAAAGAGCAGCAGGAAACACCGCCCGGCTTTTCGGGAGTATACACTCTGATTGTTATTGTGATTCTATTGGTTGATTTAACAGTCGTTGTATTGTTCAGTCTGTATATTCTGATGTTCAGCAAGAGAAGAAGAAAAAGACGATCTTCTCCGAAGTATATGGCAGGAAAAGGCACTGAGCGGCAAAGACCTGCTGCGGAAAGACAAGCCGCTTCATCGGAAAGCAGACAAGGATCTGATACACAGCGTCATGTCAACCGGACTGCTCCGCATCGTGAGAGAACGAGTGACGGACCAAAGCATTTACAGAACCAAAACCGACCAAGAACCCGTTACCCGGAAAAACGACCTGATAACGGCGAACGTCAAAAGCCAAAATATTGAAGGCTCTATAATAAATATTGGGGTAACAAATAGAGCCTACAATAAAAAGCAAAGGCTCTATAATAAATATTGGGGTAACAAATAGAGCCTACAAAAAAAAGCAAAAAAAGTAGAGCATATTTGCACCAAATCCGTTATAATGGAATTGACGAGAAACCATGAACGGAGGAACAAAAA
>Ga0256405_10001265_pt1 | contig 70682 bp, 68 predicted proteins | sample RumenRJG_02DNA_FD_189096 | JGI IMG/M metagenome (GOLD analysis project Ga0256405, IMG submission 189096) | Bovine rumen microbial communities from Lethbridge, Alberta, Canada - RJG_02 | ecosystem: Host-associated > Mammals > Digestive system > Stomach > Rumen | place: Canada: Alberta...
ACGACTGATTATATCATGGAACAAGATACAAAGCAATTGTTTTTCCGAGGGTATCGAACCCTCAGAAAAACCCACAATTCATCTCACCGCCTGTAGAGGCGGGAGACTTCTTGTGGGTTAGGTTAAATTTCCGTTTGCTTGTATCAAATAGGCTACCATTTTGTCGCATACAAGCTCATCTGCTTTGGGTTCCATCAATTCCACCATCATGCGGATGATGTGCCGGGGGGTACGAAACTGGCCGTTGACACCCGCAGTGGAAATCTTGGAAAGCAGGTATTCATAAACATCACCGCGGACATCCGTCGTCTGGAGCTGCGCCATCTGCTCATAGATGCTGTCCATCGCCGTAACGATGTTGTCCAGCATCAGCGGAGTCGGCACCATGAAGATGGCATCGCTCATGTACTGCGAATAGGCGCTGTCCTTGTCCCCGTGCAGATTCTTGATGAAGGGAAACACGCCCTCCTGCACGATGGAATACATTTTTTCGGCGGGGAAGTCACGGAAGGTACTCCATTTGAGCTGATGGCCGTCAAAGGTTTCTCCTCCGACCTTCACTGACCGATCAAAGATGCTCCGGTAAGGGATGTCCAGCATGGCCGCATCCTTGGCGCGACGATTGTCCGTGTCGTCCAGGTCGTGGATGAACATCAGGTAGGTCATTTGTTCAATGACTGCCAGGGGATTCGTGATGCCCCCCGTCCAAAAGATCTCCCATAGGCTGTCTATCTTGTTCTTCAGTTCTCCCGTCACCATGTTTGGCCCCTCGCTTTCCATCTCGATATACTCTGTATTCGATACGCATCAAGGAAATCCCTTCCTCGCGGACAGCATCCTCCGCATCCCCTGCCTGTATAGCAAACCGGGCATCGAAAATTCGATGCCCGGAACCCTCGCAGCCTTGCGGCTCTAGTGTCCCGCCTCGTTCATATCCATAATAATTGCCCGCTATGCAGCCATCTGCGTCGTCATCGGTCGGGGAATTCCTCGCCAATGGCTCAGAACTCCCGTTGACATGCCACTGGCATGTCAACCAGTTGACGTAGCCACCGCTACGCCGCCCTCGAGAATATGCCACTGGCATATTCTCTCCTAGCATCTGACTACATATCGAACAATTATTTTTATGTTTCTGAACGAGGTGGGACACTAGCAATTTTCCATCAGTAGCCTAAGTTTTCATGTATCAATACCACTTCATATTCAGCGGAATAGGGCCTGGTCCAAAGCACGGACAAGGCACGGCAGATCCTTTCGGGACTCTGGCAGTTATAGCAGCGGTCTGCCTTGGCCGCGCAAGGGGTTTTTCTCTTCAAACGCCGGGCATTCAAGGGTGCGGCAATGTTCCTGGCACGATGCAGCGCTTTGTCAAAGGTCTCGGCGAGTTTGTTCTCTCCCAGGATAAAATACACCTTGCGATGGCCGTATATGGCAGCGGCTACCCGATTGCCATTGCCGTCGATATTGATGATCTCGCCCGTTTCTGACAGTCCGTTTACCGAGGAAAGATAAACATCTGCACCTGCGGCCTCTTTGCAAACATCGGCAGGAGAACTCCCCTCCGGCACTCTCCAATGCCAAAAAACACGGTTATGCGACACCAATTTGTCATAGAGTCCCATTTGCTCAATGGTGAGCGAGCCGCCGATGCCAACCGATGTCTTGTCAATGGACGAGTCAAGATATTCCGCAGCTTCTTTCGCTGTGTCGAAACAGGAAACCGTATAGCCCAATTTCTCAAGATTCGCCTTCGCGTTTGTGAAATCCATAATATGCCCTCCTTCATCACTTCACTTGCATGCCAGTTTCAGCATCTTGCCATAGAATGCGATGCCGTACTTCCAGACAGTTGTGATCATCCACGCCCACAGGAATCCTGCGGTGCGGCAAACTGTCTGTCCGTATATCGTCTGCCATCATCAACACCTCCCATTTTGTGGTGGCATAAGCCTCCCGTCCGGCTACACTCTACTTTTCCTTCATTATAGTATAGCCTGAAACGGGAGGCAAGTACCTCCAGCCACCAATTCTCAGTAATTTCATTCAATTTTCTGACTGCCATCTGCTGTAAGCCCTTGATGACGTGGGAATGCGTGACGCAGGTCATGGAATCGGACGCTCTCCGAGATACCTGACTGTGCCAACAGCCGCTTGAACGTCACATAGGAAAAAAAATAACCGGGCATCGAAATCCATCGATGCCCGGAACCCTTACGTAGTGGCGGAGTGGGAGGGATTCGAACCCTCGCAGCCTTGCGACTCTAACGATTTAGCAATTCGGTAAATGCGGTTTTTTGCGTGTTTTTGGTTGCACAGAGCACATTTTCGTGCCGATTTCAGGGCATCCTGAGCACCCAAAACATGCTGTTTCATTTCAAACTGCCCCCTCGTTGCCCCCCTTCTGATGCTTCTTGTGTTCCTCCATTTCGCATCTGGTGGCAGCGATTTCGGCATTGATTTCGTCTATCGTCATGTCTGAAAGCCCATTCCACTCAGATGCCTCACTGATTTCTCGCATTGCATTCAATGCAGCCATTGCAATATCGTTGCTATCTCCACGGGTAATTTTGAGTTTCTTTCCATAGAATGCGATACCGTACTTCCATACACTTGTGATGCCTTGCTCGCGGAACTCTGCCAGATAGTCCATCTGTTCAATCTGGGCAAGGGCGGCATCGGCTTCTTTTTGCATGGACTCTTCGCTACCTGCCACCTTGAACTCCATGACAACACCAGCCTGCCCCGGCTCGTTGGGGAAAATTCCGAGGTCAAAGCGACCATAACCGCTCTCACGGTTCGACTTGACACGATACTTTGGCATGAACCACGCCGTAAGTCCCAGCAGGAAGCCATGGTAGAAGCTCTCCTTGTTGGCTGTGTCATGGAAACTGGCAATCTGCTCCAGATATTTCTGCAGGCCAGCAGAAAACTTTTCTGCATCGCCTTTTGCAATGGACATAAGGACAGTGCGGAGGTCAGTACGTGACATCCGGCCACGATAGCGATTCACAACTTCCTTGCGGTAAACCGTGGCAATCTCACGATTCGGTATAGCCAAGGTGCATATATGCTCGCCATCATCCAGCCGATTTTCTATCGCTTTCAGATAGCCCGCTGTAAGCAGCATGGTATATAAGGCATCCTTGTTGGTATATATATCCGAATACACCACTGCCTCATCCACTACCGCATCCACCGGCTCGCCACTCAGCAAGGACAGCAGTTTTTCCTCATCGGATGCATCGGCATGTTCCATCATCTCGCCTATGATAGCATTGCCGGAAGTATTCAGCCAAAACACCTGAGGCTGGCAGCCCTGCTGGAAGTAATTGATTACCGACCAAGGATTGTACATGTCCTGACCAGAAAAGGCGTAACCATCGTACCAGTGCTTTATTTCTCCCATCCTGTCAGCACGCCCCAGGCTTTCTGCCATAGTGCGCACCTCATCTTCCGTGAACCCCATGATATCGGCAAAGCGCCCCTGCACCACGCTGGAAATCTCCAAGTTATTCAATGAGCTGAATATCGTTTCCTTGGCTATACGGAGTACTCCCGTAATGATACCGAAATCCAATGCCGCGTTGGACTTGAACGCCGCCCCCATAAAATTTCTCATAAAGGCTATTGCATCCTCATGGAAATGGTGCTGCCATCCTTGCTGAACAGGAACATCATATTCATCCAGCAATATAACTGCCTTATGCCCATAATACTGATCCAGGAAGGATGATAATGCACGAAGACTGTCCTCCAGCTCCTCACGAGTAGCCTTCATATCAGTAATTCGCTCATAATATCCTTTTTCAGCCTGTGTCAACGGCGAGCCTGACTCAGCAAGGAAGGGAAATGTTCTATAGGTTCTGGCCATGATGCGACCAATGCGCCGAACCATGGAATCCATATCCGTCTGCTTTGCATCATTAAGTGTCAGAAAAATCACAGGTCGTTTTCCCTGCTCCGACATATAGCCCTCGCCACTGGCGGCAATATCCGTATCAGCAAACAGCTTGCGATTCTCCTCCGCATTCTCATTCGTGAAGAAATAGTAGAGCATACTCATGGTGAGTGTCTTGCCAAAGCGGCGAGGTCGTGTGATGAGTGTAACCTTACTGCGCTCGTCTACCAATTCCTTGATGAATCTCGTCTTATCGACAAAATAACACTCTTCACGGAGCTGTTTGAAATCATCCACACCAACAGGTATCCTGCGGTGCGGCGAACTGTCTGCCCGTATATCGTCTGCCATCATCAACACCTCCCATTTTGTAGTGGTATAAGCCTCTCGTCCGACTACACCCTACTTTTTCCCTCATTATAGTATAGCCAGAAACGAGAGGCAAGTCCTTCCAGTTACCAATTCTCAGCGATTTCATCCAATTTGCTGACTGCCATCTGCTGTAAGCCTTTGATGACGTGGGAGTAGGTATCCAGCGTAATCCGAATAAACCAACGTCTGCTTGACGTAGAGCATCTTGGCCGGAATGTCAATGTTCTCCCACAGCAGACCAAAAATCTCACCCAACCGCATCCCTGTGGACAATGCCAGCAGGATTGCCATGTAAGCGGCTTGGTTCTCGCCTTTGGCAACTTGCAGGAGCGTTTGCGCCTGCTCATGGGAAAGCACTATGATTTGCGCCTTCTCCGTGCGGCAGGATTTCGTGGCCTCCACAGGATTGTATGAAATCTTCCGTAGATGATAAGCCTTGTCCAATGCCGTTTTGAGCGTCCTCCTTGCTGTATTGACCGTGCGAGCCGATAACCCCTGATGATACTCGCCGCCGCTCTCCAAAAGCTCGTTAATCATCTTCTGGACATCCTCGGCGGTCAACCGGTCTATTGCGATTTCCCCTATATACGGTATAATGTGGTTGTTGATAGAGCACTGGTAACGCTCATAGGTCTTGATGCGAACACCGGGGCGAACGTACTGCTCTATCCATCTCGTTGATAACGGGCAGCACCGCCGTGCAAAGCTCCAGATGGTCGAGACGGCGGTAGCGGTCAGAGAGGAACGCCCGAACATTGCCGTCCATGATGCGCACCATGCGCCGGTCCGGCAACGTTCCGGCACCAACGTATGCGCGCATACAGATTCACGGATATAATATATATTTCAAAGTAGGGGTTTCGGCGATTTTTCTATTGTGAAACATGTCGCATCTATGGTAGAATACATTCAAATGAACTACAAATATAATTGATTGCTACACGATGATATGTAAAGGAGTGAATTTCATGCCGTCCACAGTAACCGTTCAATTCCGTATGGATAAGGATTTGAAAGACCAACTGGATACGATGCTTGCCGACATGGGGCTTACGGTATCCACCGCCATGAATCTCTATGCCAAGGCGATTGTCAATCAGGCGCGCATCCCGTTTGACATTAAGGCAAGCCGCTACTATCCCAATGCCGAAACCCGCAAGGTCTTAGACGATGCTATGGCTGGCATCGGCATGAGCAAGCGATATTCGGACATGGACGAAATGAGGCGTGATTTGGATGCTTGATGTTTCATGGTCGAATGCCTACAAGCGAGACTACAAACGAGCCAAGAAGCGCGGGCTTAATATGGCGAAACTCGATGATGTGATAGACACCCTTCGCCGCGGACAGGAACTACCTGCGCATTGCCGCCCGCATTCGTTGTCCGGCAAATATCACGACGTGATGGAATGCCATATCGAAAGCGATTGGCTGCTCGTCTACCAAATCAAGGCTGATGTTCTGTGCCTGTATCTGATGCGCACTGGTACGCATGAGGATTTGTTTGAGCATGAATAACGATAAGGAAAATTTGAACAAATATTACAAAAACAAGGCACATGAAGATTTGCTGATTCCTGTGCCTTGTTTGCGTAAAATTTTTTTCATGGGCAGTCTATCGAGTCCATATTTTCCACTCAAAGCATCTTATCCATACAAAACTGCCCCCCTTACTGCCCCCCAGAGCAAAAAATAACCGGGCATCGAAATCCATCGATGCCCGGAACCTTTGTCAAATGGCGGAGTGGGAGGGATTCGAACCCTCGCAGCCTTGCGACTCTAACGATTTAGCAAACCGTCCTCTTCAGCCTCTTGAGTACCACTCCAAATAGAAAACATGCTTCAACGAATCATTGAAATCTTCTCGTCAAAAACAATAATAAGTATACTCTCTTCCATGAAGATTGTCAATAGAAAAACACAAAAATCTTTCACTCAGCCGATTGACGCTGAACCATCTGTCGCAGAAGCTCGACAGCACCTCTCCCCATACCGGTCTCCCTGGAAACTTCCTCCACGGAATATCCCTCCTGCAATAGAGCCCTTGCTCTTGCTGCAGCATTGACATCTCCCTGACGAACGGAAGAATCCTCTCGCCCGCCGTCATTTTGTATCTCAGGAACTGCCTGCAACGCTGCCTGCTGCCCCTCCACTGACGGCTCATAAATATCCTGGGGCCACTGTGCTGCTTCATCACGTGCGATGGAATCCTGAAGAACCTGTGAAAAACTCGCCTGAGCCATTGGCTCTGATGTCTGCGCATCCTCAATTGCTGGAATGGAAACCGGCTGCGGCGCAGAAACTCCCATCATCGCCGGAAACTGCATGGGAGCAGCGGTCATCATAGGATGCATCGCCATCTGCTGGTATGCCTGCTGGCATTGACGCTGCTGTTCCAAAAGCTGCTGCTGAAGGGCACGCCCCTCCGCAATCTGTTGCTGCATTCCCTGTTGAAGGGCCCGAAGCTCGGCCATGCGCCGATGAAGCGCATCCGACTTTTCGTCCGTTTCACGGACAAGCTTCTCCAACTGGTTGACATGGCTGCCCATACGCTGGATGATCTCATCGCCGGAACGTTCCAGCTCTCTTTTGAGCTTTTCTGTGGATATCTGCATATCCTGGTATTCCCGCATGGGTTTCTGCTGCTTATTGCTTTGCCAGCGTACAAAGAGCACCATGACCATACCAACTATGATGAGGAGTCCCATGATCTCTACAACCAAAAGAAAAACCCCTAACTAAAATGAAATATCAAGATGACGCCCTCTCGAAGGATCCACTGCAAACTTCTGTTCCGGCTGTTCCTCTGCTTCCCCATTGCCGCCTCTCTGGCGCCGGGATCCACTATAGCCGCCCCGGTTGCGATGATCCGGATCATCCTTGATACGCCCTTCTTCCGCACCTTCTTTTTCGCGAACCTGCTTTTGCTTGAGTTCCGCATCGGCTTTCTCTTTGATTGCCTCAAAATCCTGCTGTACAGCAGCGGCATGGTTCATGTTATGCTGAACCTGCCCCACCTCAGTGGAATGCGGCACGATCATCTGCAAACTCATCGGAGTAACATCCATGGCTCCCTCACCTCCCAAAGTATCAATAGGGATCAATCATCACAGCATCGTCCCTTACCGTCAAAGTACAATGTTTCGCCTCGGAATTGAAATGCTTCTGGATGGAATTGATGGAAGTCCGGACACCCTGGTAAATGGTATCTGACACGGCAATTCTCCCATGCTTCATTTCCGCAAGCTCCTGCTCCAGCTTCTTGATGAGCTTCTCGTCCCTGCGAATCTGTCCGGCCAAGGGAAACTGGGAACGCGTCAGTGCATTGATCTGCTCGATCCGCTCCTCCGGCAAACGGCTGATATCGATCTTGCCCAAGGTATTGAGCATTTGCGTGACCTGCTGCAGGCGCTTCTTTCCATCCTTGTATCGCTCGCATGCCTCCCGGTACTGCCTCTGCAGGTTCGGATCCACGCCCACTACAACACGGGTGACCACGCTCGCCGTATTGCCCAGGCAAACCGCCCTGACTTCCTCACCGGCTTCCGCCTTGCCGCCCATGAGCTGACCTTTCTTTCCTTCCAGTATGATCTTCTTACCCGCGCGCAAATGGGAGTGCAGTGCAACATCGACGATGTAGATATCCCGGTTCGCTTCCAGCTCGGCTGTTTCGACAAAAGCAACCCGAATATCTTCCTCCGCCTTGATTTTCGCCCGGTTCATCCCATTGATGCCGCCGCCGATGAATACATTGCGTCCCTCTACCATGGCACCGCTGACCATGCCGGAAATCTCGATATCCCCTGTCGCTTTCACCGTGAAGCCCTGCTCCACATTGCCCTTGATCTCCACACTGCCATTGAAGTCCACGCTGCCTGTTCCCACATTCACGCCGCTCTTCAGGACCAGATGCGGATCGACACCAATGGTTGATTTCTTATCCACAATCTGCCCATCAATGGTGGCCACGAGCTCGTTTTCCCCGATGACCTTTGTGTTCTTTCCCACGGGCATTGGAATCGGGCGCCCATTCCGCGCAGGAACCTCGTCGCCGTAGACATTCTTTCCCGGGGTTCCCTGAGTTTGAGGCACACGCACCGCCAGCACATCATTTCGCTTTGCCAATACAAAAAGGTTCAGGTTCTTGTAGTCCACCTTGTCGTATTGAGTGACAACCGGCCTCCCCTTCACACCCAAATCAAACCGCCGTTCAATGCGTGCATTCTCGCCGTGCATCGGAGGAATGCCCTGTGCCGCCACAAAGGGCGTACTGCTCTTGACCCCTTCCTCGACGGCAGCAAGATCCACCCCAAATACGATATTCTTTGCCTGCAATGCGCCCATCACCATTTCCGCTGTGGGAAGCCTTGTCCCAACAGACAGATCAAACCGGACAGTTGCCGTCATGCGATCCTTGCTGACATCAATCATGATATTGGCAAAGGCATTGTCCATATTCCGAAGGGGAGCATCATCATCATCATCATCATAGGATGGCGGAGGTGCCGAGAAACTGCCCGACAGTCTCACCGGCCGCCCGGATGCTTCGCGCACCACACGCGAAAGCATGGTGATATCATAGTCCAGCACATTGTAATCCTGCAGGATCTGCCGCATATCCGAAAGCTCAAATTTCAGGTCGCCTTCCGTAGACGGATATACCGTCAGAAATACCCCTTCCGGAGTAAATTCGAATAAATATCCGGACTCCTTCCCACCTGCTGTCCTTATGCCCTTTTCCTCCTCCATGGCTATCCCCCCTGACTATATCACAATAAATCGGCCTTCATCCTCGCCAAATACCCGCGCAGACGGAATACCGCCTTCGTGTGCATCTGCGAGATGCGAGCCTCTGTCAAGTGCATAATAAGACTGATTTCCCTGAGCGTCAGATCCTCATAGTAATAAAGGGATATCACCAGTTTTTCCTTCTCTGGAAGGCGATCAATGGCCTGTGCAAGCGTATCCTGCAATTCCCGCAGTTCAATGCTCTCCACAGGGCTCATTTCCGGAGACTCTGATCCATCCGTCCGCAAATATTCCTCCAAAGGAACAACGGTGGAGGAATTGAGCTGCGCAACAAGATCCGAAAGTTCCCCCAGAGAGATATTCAGACGCTCTGCCAATTCCTCGTCCTTCGCCGGACGCCCCAGTTCATTTTCCAGATCATAGACAGCCTGCTCATAGCGGCGAATCTTCTGCCGCATCGTCACAGGAACCCAGTCCTTGGAGCGGAGATAGTCCAGCATAGCCCCCCGCACCCTGACCCCGGCATAGGTCTCGAACTTGTTCTTGCGCTGGAAATCATATCGGTCAATTGCATCAAGCAAACCGAAAAAACCGCTGCTCAAAAGGTCTTCCTTGTCCACATGGCTTGGCAGGCTGATTGCCAGGCGGCCTGCCACCATTTTCACAAGAGGAAGATAATATTCCGCCAGCTGGTTTCTCGTATCGATTGTCCTTTGCCTGCGATACTTCTGCCATAGGGAATCGACATATGCCGCATTGTCCTGTTCCGTCGCTACCATGCCAATACCCCCTTACTCATGATTCCGGCGGTGCCTCCATATGCTTCAATGACTCTGCATCAAGGGGCTGGAACCCCTCCGCCTCTCCAGGATTTTCCTGCAGATCATCCTGTCCCTCAGCCTCTCCCTGCTCATTTTCGGCACCTGCCGCTTCCTCGGCAGAAGCATTTTCCCCTTCACCATCTGCGCCTTCAGGATTATTTTCATCCTCGTCAGGGGACTCCTCCATCGCCTCAAAATTCACAATCCCTTTCGTTTCCAAAAGGAAAATAACAAGACACGCTACTGCACCTGCGGCCAAAAATCCAACCACAGAGCGAAGGGCAATCGTCAGGAAGCGTACATCCTTCATGAGGCCAGCAAGCGCGACAACAAGAGCTGCAATCACAGCAAATATCAGCGATGCCTTCCATTTAAACAACGCGTTTCACCTACTAAATCTCTTTTTCTCCCTTGTCGATGGTCTTCACCTTGTAAACCCCATTCGTAAGGTCGATGGATACCGTGCGTCCATAAGTTCCGCCCGTGTCCTCCGCAATCAAACGAATACGATTTTCTCTCAGTATCTTCTTCACTGCTTCGGCATTCCGTGATCCCACCCGCATGACATCCGTTGCATTCGCAAAGGCAAACATCTGGGCACCGCCGGCAATCTTTGCCACCAGGCGGCTTTGGGAAGCTCCCAGTTTCAAGACATCTGCCAGCATGAGAGGAAAACCTGTGTCAGCAAATTTGGCAGGATTATCACTGGCTCGCGCCTGCGTGCTGTCCGGCAGCATGATGTGCAGGAGTCCCCCGACTTTTGTCTGTGGGTCGTACAGGGAAACCCCTATACAGGAGCCTAATCCGTAGCTTATTAATGTCGCCGGGTTCTTGCCGACTTTGTAGTCAGCCATACCAACCCTGATCAGCTCTGGCATATCACTCAACTCCTACTGCCGTAATAATGGTTTCCAACGAGCCAGGATCCGGAACAAGGAAGAAATGTCCATTGATTCCGTCATCCTCTGACAGGAACTCTGTCTCAATTACCATGGCGGTATCCCCCATCTGCCCCAGTTGGACCAGGACGACATTCAGGATAGCCCCCGCCATATCCATGGCCAATGCAGGAATGGATGGCAACATGGAGATATTCGTGAACGTAAAGAATGCATTCAGATACGCTCCCGCAAGGATATTGCCGATTTCCATCAATGCGGATTCATCCATGAGATCAAGTTTTTCCGTATCGCCATGGTTCTTTCCCATGAGCGTATCCACCAGATAATACGCACTCTTTTGCGGCAGCAGGAAAAGGATATTTCCCGGGGCTTTGCCGTATACGCGCAGGAAAACACCCACCACGATGGTGTCTGGCCCACCTACGAGGTCAGGAACGGCATCCAGTGGAACCAATGCCACCTTCGGCACATTCATGTCAATACGCCGGTTGATGATCTGGGAAAGTGCTGTCGCAGAATTTCCGGCCCCGACATTGCCGATTTCCCGCAAGGCGTCCAGCTGGTTAGCAGATAAATTGAATTCCTCAGACATATTACGACACCTCATTTGCAGATTAGTAAAACCCTATATCACTTGCTCTCTTTCGGCATGCCGATAATCTCCTCAAGGTTCAGCATGATGATGAGACGACCATCCATATTGCCAATTCCGCTCAGGAAGCGCGTAATCTCCTTGCCGTTCACAGCCTTTTTTGCATCCACAGGCTTGCTGTCGATGGTAATGACCTCTGTCACAGCATCCACCAGCATCCCCACATGGAGATCATCCACCGTCACCGTTACGATGCGGGTCTTTTCCGTGTAGGGTGTCTGCTCCAGGCCCAGCCTCTGCTTCAGGTCGATGACCGGCAAAACGCTTCCGCGCAGATTGATGACACCCTTGATGAAATCCGCAGCAAACGGAACACGGGTGATATCGGTGAGATTGCGGATTTCCTGCACATTCAGGATGCTGATGCCATATTCCTCGTCCCGAAGCTTGAAGGCAACTACCTGTGTGCCTTCATCCACAACATTGTTCATCTCGTCCTTCAACGTGGTCAATTCTTTTGCCATCTCGAGATCCCTCCCTTACTGCATCATGGTAGCAACATCGATAATCAATGCAACGCGCCCGTCGCCGAGAACTGTTGCACCCGAGAACATCTTCAGTCCTGTGAAGAGGTTGCCCAAGGTCTTGATAACGATTTCCTGCTGCCCGATGAGGTTGTCGACAACAATGCCGGCCTTGGCCTCGCCTGCATGCACAACAACGACAAATATCTCGTCAAAATCCTTGACATGTGGTATCTGCAAGGTCTGCTCCATGCGGATGATCGGGATGATCTCGCCGCGCAGGACAATGACTTCCTTGTTCTGTACGGTCTTGATGTCATCCGGCTGGATATTGATGGTACTGTCAATGGAGCCAAGAGGAATCGCATACATCTCTTCCTGGACCTTGACCAGCATGGCCTGTATGATGGCCAGAGTCAACGGCAGCTTGATCTTGAACACAGAGCCTTCATCGATATGGGTCTCCACGTCCACATGGCCGGAAAGGGCCTCGATCTTGTTGCGGACAACATCCATGCCAACACCGCGGCCGGAAATATCACTGATCTGCTCGGCCGTGGAGAAGCCCGGCAGGAAGATGATCCTCACTGCATCCGCATCATCAAGCTTGTCGACCTCTTCCTGTGTCATCATGCCCTTCTCAACAGCCTTGCGGCGCATCTTGTCCGCATTGATGCCGGCGCCATCGTCCGTGACCATGATGACGACATTGTTGCCCTCATGACGGGCAATCAGGCCGACCTCGCCGACACGGGGCTTGCCCTTCGCCTCGCGGTCATCGGGATGCTCAACACCATGGTCCAGAGAATTGCGGAGGAGGTGCATGATGGGATCGCCGATCTCATCGATAACCGTACGGTCAAGTTCTGTTTCCTCACCCTCGATGGTAAGGTTGATTTCCTTGTTCAGTTCTTTCGCCACATCGCGGACCATGCGCGGGAAGCGGTTGAATACCTGGCTTACCGGCACCATGCGGACCTTCATGACGATGTTCTGCAGATCCGTGGTCACGCGATCCATCTGCTCCAGGGTTTCTGTAAGCTCACTGATGCGATGGGTCTGGCCGATCTGCTCCAGACGCACCTTGTTGATGACAAGCTCTCCCATGAGATTCATGAGGGTATCCAGCTTCTCAATATCCACGCGCACAGACTGTCCCGCATGGCTTTTCTTTGCCGGGGGCGCAGCAGCCTGTTTCGGTGCAGCCGTTTTGGGGGCTGCCGGGGCAGGTTTCGCCGTAGACACCGGGGCAGGTGCTGCCGGAGCAGGTGCCGCAGCTGCAGCTGGAGCCGGAGGAGGAGCGGCCGCTGCCGGCTCTGCCTTCTTCTCAAGGTCAATCACTTCAACCACTGCTGACTCGACTTCCGAAATCGACAGGATTGCATCTTCAATGACCTTCTCTTCGGCCGCTGTCACAACGACGACCTCAAAGCTGTGCTCAAATTTCTCCTGCTCCAGCTCCTCGGCCGGCGGGATGGATTTCACCACGTCGCCCAATTCATCCAGCGCATTCATGACCATATAGGATCGTGCCGATTTCAACAGGCAGGTCTCTGCAAGAGTGACTTTGATATGGATGCCGCGCAAACCGGTTTCCTGGGCCTGCTTGATGACGCCACGCTCCACATCCGTAAGCTCGAAGCCAAGATCTGCAGGAGGTGCAGCCTCCCCGGCAGGTGCCGCAGGCGCTGCAGCCGGAGACTCCGATGCCGCTGCAAGCGCTTCGGGATTGCCGCTGGAAAGGGCACTGAGCTTTGTCACCAAATCGGATACGTCTATGAGATCCTCCGGGTCACCATTGCCCACATTGTCAACCATCTGCTCCAGGGAATCCAGACACTTGAAGAGAACATCAATGATATCCTCCGTAAGTTTCAGCTGTTCATGGCGAAGGAGGTCGAGGACATCCTCCATCTCATGGGTAAGCTCGGCAATCTTGTTGTAGCCCATGGTTGCCGACATGCCTTTCAGGGTATGAGCATTACGGAAGATATCGTTCAGGACGGATAGATCCTCCATATTGTCCTCAAGGCTGAGCAGGCCGTCATTCAGCTGCTGCAGATGCTCATGAGACTCATCCAGAAACATGTCCATATACTGATTGGTATCCATTTGTATTCCCCCTATATCTTCCTATTTTTTTACCGCTTCGACGATCGCCTTGGCTATGCTCTCTAAAGGCTGGATCTCATCTGCAAGCCCGGCATCAACGACCGCTTTCGGCATGCCATAGACAACGGAGGTCTCCTCGTTCTGGGCGATGCTGTATCCCCCGTTGGACTTGATCTTCTTCATGCCCTCACAGCCATCGCATCCCATGCCCGTCATGATGACCGCCACAAGGTCACGCCCGAACTGCGCCGCAGAATCATACATGACATTCACGGCAGGCCGGTGGTTCCCCACCGGCGGTTCCTGGCTCAACAGGATCTTTCGGCTGGAACCATTGGGGGCAACCCTGAGATGATAGTTGCCCGGGGCTATATATACATGGCCCGGCCGGATAACATCCTCATGCTCTGCCTCCTTGACAGAGATTGCTGAGATATTGTCCAGACGATCGGCCAGAGATTTCGTGAAGCCCGGTGGCATATGCTGAACGACGACCACGCCACAGGGAAGGTTGCCCGGCAGACGGGTGATGACTCTCTGAAGTGCCTGCGGTCCTCCTGTGGATGTACCGATCACCACGAGCTTCTTGCTGCTTGCACTGCCAAAACTCGCCTCCACCGGCTTCCCTTCCGATCCCGATGCTGGCTTTGCCCGTCGTTGCAGAAGGGGATTCTGTCGTTTCGCAAAACCTATGGAAGGCTGCTGCGTTGAAGGTTCCGGCTGGGATGGCGGTTTTGCTCCTGTTCGCTGCGGCAATTCAATGCGCCGCATGACAGGCGGGCCAGAGGAAACTCCTGTCCTTGCAGTCTCTCCGCCGATGCGCCGGACCCGTGCACCGGCTGCGCTCCTGCATTTTTCCAGTATCTCATCCTCTATGGTGTCAATCCTGGAAATAGACCCCCCTGCCTTGCTGATGAAATCCACCGCACCAAGACTCAATGCCCTGACCGTGGCATCCGTGCCCTGCTTGGTCAGGCTGCTGATCATGACCACCGGGGTAGGGCACTCCCGCATGATCACTGCCAGCGCATTGATGCCATCCATTACCGGCATATTTACATCCAATGTCACAAGATCCGGCTTCAATGACTTGACCTTGCTGATGGTATCTTTGCCATCCACTGCCGTGCCAGCAACCTCAAAATCCGGCTGCTTTTGGAATAAGTCTGATAGTACCTTCCGCATGAACGCGGAATCGTCAGCAATCAAGACACGAATCATCCTGTCCACCCCACTTATAAATTAATCCCCTTTGCAATAGCTCTCCTTTGCACAGCAAAAAGGTACTTGACAAGCTTGTTCACGGTCAACCGTGACAAATTCAGGAAGTGAGCCCCCACCTGGTAGACGATTTCCCCATCCGGGTTCTTCTGTTTCACACATCGCACGATCCGGCTCATGACGCTTACCGTCCCAACTTCCGGGATATCATGGATTTCCAGGCCGGCCTTCGAATTCTCCGCCACCGGCTGCCGCAGGAGGAAACTCACGCCGCCACCGCTGATATCAATGGTCCAGGTGCCAATGGGATCTCCAATGCCGCCATCCTTGTCAATCAATCTGACCTGCATCCTCTGGCTTACCTTGATCCGAACGAATTCCCGGTTCTGGAATTTCTCCACACGCTCCGGCATCTTGACATGCCAGATGGGAATATTCCCATCCGTCCATCCGGTTCCCTGGAATGTCGTCATAAAACGGTATCGGCACTGATTTCCTACCGCCAGGCCATAAAGCCTCGCCCCCTGACGGGGGATTACCGGCACCCGCTGGCGTGTCAGGGGCATTCCCGCAATGAACTCCTTCTCCGCAACGTCCTCAATGCGGCTGAGGTATTTCTCCTCATCATCCTCCACATAGAATTCCAAACGCTGCCCTATCTTTAAAATATCCCCTGCTTTTATTAATTCGCCCGCCATACCAAAGTTCCTCCATCATTTTCGCGAAAAATTAAAAATTTGACGTAAAAATCCTTTCCACCCTTGTTTTACCGTCATATTTCCACCATAAATAATTGTATTTGCCATAGCGCGCACACATTTGGATGCCAAAGTATCCGGTTTCGCTGCCAAAAAAGGCTTCTGCTTGCGCACCGAGCCCATGACATTGCGGTCCTCATAAATGTACCCTGCACATTCAATGGGCATGTTCAGGAACTTTTGCGAAGTCTTCTGGAGCTTCGCCACCACATCCCTGCTTTCCCCTTCATCATAGACACGGTTCACTACCAGCCTGATATTCTTATTCGACGCATACATGCTGTATGCCTTCATGACAGCATAGGCATCCGTGAGGGCTGTGGGTTCCGGGGTTGTCACCAGGAGCACCTCATCCGCAGCCAATATGAAATCCATGACATTCTTCCCAAGGCCTGCCCCTGTGTCCACGAGAATGATATCCGCAAGCTGTCCGCATCCCGACAGCTTCTGCATAAGCCTTTGCCTCTCTGCCATGGTGAACTCCTGGGCCTTCTCGATTCCTGACCCTCCTGAAATGTAGTTCACTCCATAGGGCCCGTGAATGAGGACATCCGAAAGCTCCACATCTTCATCCAGAAGGTTCAGTAAATGATGCTTTGACAAACTCCCCAGCACGACATCGACATTTGCCATGCCCAGATCCGCATCAATGACCAAAACACGCTTTCCCTCCATGCCCAGGGCAATCGCCAGGTTCACTGTTAGATTCGTCTTGCCCACTCCGCCCTTTCCGCTTGTGATGGCAATTACGCGGGTTTTGCGTTCTTCTGATGTGGCCTTGCTGTCCGCAAGCAAGCTGTCCTCTGTCCACCCTTGCTGCAGTCCTGTCTTGTCCTCGACAAGTTTTCTGAGTTTCGTTGCCTGATCTTCCATATCATTCCCTCAACAGCAATTCTGCTAATTTCTCTGCGCTGGCCGGCATGATATCATCAGGAACACTTTGTCCATAGGCCAGATAGGAAAGAGCAATTTCCTTTTCGTAAAGGAGATTCAGGATCAGCCCCACGCTGCAGGTTTCATCCACCTTTGTGAAGATGACCCGCTCCGGCCTGCAATCCGAAAACTTCTCCAAAATATCCACCGCATCCTGGCTCTTTGTCGTCGCACTGATTACCAGATGCTTCTCAATGCGGGAATTGGCCCTGAGCAGTTCCTTCAATTCCTTCATCTGATACTCATTATGCTGGCTCCGCCCTGCGGTATCGATGAGAATCAGCTGCTTGTCATTGTGCTTGCGGATCGCCATTCGAAGCTCTTCCGGTGAGTACACGATTTCCAAGGGCAGCCCGATGATGTCCGAATAGGTCTTGAGCTGCTCCACAGCAGAAATTCGATAGGTGTCCGCGGTGATAAGCGCTGCGCTTATCCCCTTTTCCAGAACGAATCCGGCAGCAATCTTTGCAAGGGTCGTTGTCTTTCCAACACCCGTGGGACCGATGAGTGCCGCAATGCGAGGACCGTGCTTCTTGAGCTGGATGCCATCGGAATACTTGACCACACGGTCAAGATAGCTGCGAAGAGTTATCTTCGCCTCGGCAGATTTCACATCCGCCAAAGTTTCTCCTGCACCGGAATGTGCCGCCATATCGTCCAGAATGGCGCTTTCCACTTCCTGACGGCGCAGTGCCTCCTGCAGGGAAATGCTTCCCTCCGGCGAGTCCTTGCTCATGACCTGCGCCAGCAGAGTTTTCATCTGGGCGAGTTCATCTTCGAGTTTTTGTATTTTCTCCGCATCTTCCTTGGATGCCGCCTCATATTCTTCCAGAGACAACTCCTGCGCAGCCTTTTCTTGTACCTGAGAAGAGCTTCCCCGCGGTTCCGTTTCCTTTCCAGGTACCTTCAGTTCCTCGGCTTTTATGATGCGGGATCTTTGCGCACCTTCCCCCATCATATCAGTGGGGGAAGGCTCCTTCTCCAAGGGAGCAGCAGCAAAAGGCTCTTCTCCAAAAGCCGGAAACGATGGAGACTGAATGGATGCTGCCGGACGAGCAACTCCCTGGGCCGCAATTTCCACGCCCTGCTCTGTCCCATGGGTCTTGTATTGTGCCAAAACCGCATTGGGCAGAATCGGCTGGGCAGCTTTGTCAAGGGCAGGCTCCGCCATCTCTGCCTTTTCCTTGGGAACCGTTTTCCGCTTCCTTGTCTTGGCGGGACTGGCCTCTTCCTCCACAGCAGCCGTGACCTCCACGATTTCCTTGCTGCGATACCCCAAAAAGCCGCCATCCTTGTATTTCTTGGTATGCAGAATGACCGCATCCCTGCCAAGGGTTTCCTTCACCTGCTCCATTGCCTCTTTCATTGTAGCGGCCTTGAATACCTTGATCTGCACTTTAGATCTTCACCACCCCAAGAATCTGTATCTCCACGCTTTGATCGATTTCCGCATGGGAAAGCACGGTAATTCCCGGCACAGAACGCTCCGCGAGCTTGCGGAAATAAAGCCTTACGGCCGGGCTGGTGAGCACGATCGGCTGATAGCCCATATTGGTCAATTTGGTCAGTTCCGTATTGAGCGCAGTCATCAGTTTCTGCATGGAATCCGGATCCAGGTTCACATAGGAACCATGGTCTGTCCTCTGCACTCCTCCGGCAATGCGGTTCTCCAGGGACGGATCCAGGGTGACGCATGCCAATACGTTCCCCTGCACATACTGCTGCGTGATCTGCCGTGCCATCGCATGGCGCACGTATTCCGTGAGGATTTCCGTGTCCTTCGTCGCGCGTGCATAATCCGACAGGACTTCCAGGATCGTAGCCATATCCCGGATGGAAATGCGTTCCCTGAGAAGATTCGACAGGATTTTCTGGATCTCGCCCACACTCATGAGATCGGGCACAACCTCGTCCACCAGGGACTGGTTCGTCTTCTTGAGATTGTCCACAAGGTTCTGCGTTTCCTGGCGTCCAAGGATTTCCGCGGCATGTGCCTTGATGACCTCTGTGAGATGCGTCGCCAGCACGGAAACTGCATCCACAACCGTATAGCCATTGAGTTCTGCCTGCTCACGCTCCGTTTCGGGAATCCAAAGTGCCGGCAGTCCAAAGGCCGGTTCTATCGTCTCAATTCCCGGAACCTCTTCGAACACCGTGCCGGAGTTCATCGCCAGATAGTGGTCCAAAAGGAGCTCGCCCTTGGCAATCTCGATTCCCTTCAGTTTGATGATATATGCATTGGGCTTGATCTGGATATTATCGCGAATGCGGATGGTCGGCACAACCAAGCCCAGTTCCAGCGCACACTGGCGCCGAATCATGACAATGCGGTCGAGAAGATCGCCGCCCTGCCCGGTGTCAACAAGCGGTATCAGGCTGTAGCCGATTTCCAGTTCCATGGGATCGACCTGTAGCAAAGACACGATATTCTCCGGCTTTGTCGCCTCCGCCTTGTCCTTCTCCTTCTTTTCCACTTTTGTGGACTCAACAGCTTTCTCCTCTTTCTTGCGAAGCCCGCGCCCAATGAAGAAACAGGCAACGGCAAGACAGGTAAAGGGAATCCCCGGAAGTCCGGGCACTATCGCAAGAAAGACAAGCACGCCACTGATGATGAAATATATGCGGTCATTGCGGAAAAATTGGTTGACAATATCTGCCCCCAGATTTCCCTCAGATGCAGAACGGGTAACGATGATACCTGTCGCCGTGGAAATGAGCAGGGCAGGTATCTGGCTGACAAGACCCTCGCCCACGGTAAGAAGCGTGTATTGCTGCAATGCCTGGATGGCCTCCAGGTTGCGCTGCACAATGCCAATCACAAATCCGCCCGAGATGTTGATGAGCATGATAATGATTGCAGCGATGGCATCTCCTTTGACGAACTTGCTGGCACCATCCATGGCACCGAAAAAATCTGCTTCCCGCTGGATCTTCTCGCGCCGTACCTTCGCCTCTGCATCCGTGATGGCACCCTGGTTGAGGTCTGCATCAATGGCCATCTGCTTGCCGGGCATAGCATCCAAGGTGAAACGTGCCGACACCTCTGCCACACGCTCCGACCCCTTCGTGATGACAATAAACTGGATAATGACCAGAATGACGAATACGATAAACCCGACCACAGGGTTTCCTCCGACAACAAAGTTGCCGAACGCAGTGATGACCTCGCCTGCGTAGCCTTCCAGCAAGATGAGGCGTGTGGAGGATATATTCAAGGCCAGCCGAAACAACGTCGTTACAAGGAGCAATGACGGAAATACTGACAGATCCAGTGCTTCTTCATTGTAAATTGTTGAAATGACAATCACCAATGCCGCTGTAATATTCACACAAATCAAAAGATCCAACAATGCGGTAGGCAATGGAATAATCATCATGATGACAATCGTGATGATTGCCACTGCAATGATGATATCGCTATATTTCTTTATCGAGCTAATGCCGCCACCCATACTGGCAACTCCTTACTAAACAAAACCTCAAGCGTATCCATAGCTCCTATGCTTCAACCGGTAGACATAGGCAAGAACTTCGGCAACCGCCTGGTACAACTCAGGAGGCACGATATCCCCAATCTCAACAGAAAAAAACAAGGCTCGTGCCAAAGGCTTGTTCTCCACGATTGGAACATCGTGCTCTCTGGCAGCATCCTTGATCTTCTGCGCCACAAGATCCTGCCCCTTGGCCACGACAAGAGGTGCTGTCATTCCCTGATGGTACTGAAGCGCCACGGCGAAATGCGTCGGATTGGTGACAATGACATCCGCCTTCGGCACTTCCTGCATCATGCGGGACATGGCCATCTGGCGCTGCTTCTGGCGAATTTTCCCCTTGATTTGCGGATCTCCTTCTGACTGTTTCATTTCATCCTTGACTTCCTGCTTCGTCATCTTCAAATCCTGTGTTGTCTGCCATTTCTGATAGGCATAGTCCATCACAGCCATGATGATGATCACCGCAATAACCTGGAAGACCATGGCAAACAGTATTTTCGAAATCTCCTGCAGGCTTGTTCCCAAATCATAATAGATGAACTGCGGCATAAAGGGTATCTCGTCTTTCAGGTAATTGTAAAGAAAAAAACCTATGACAATGATCTTGAATATGGACTTTACCAGTTCCACCAGGGTTCTCTTGGAAAATATCCTTCCAAATCCATTGATAGGATTCAGTTTGTCCAGCTTGAACCCGATGCTTTCCGTGCTGAAATTGAGACCCACCTGAAAAAAATTGATTCCCAAACCTATAAGCATGATACTTATCATGATAGGAAATACCGTCTTGGCCAAAAGTATAACGATGCCTATGAACAATTGCAGCACTGACTCCGTATCTACGCTTTGCATCAAATGCCCATAAATGTACATCATATAGCCGGAAATCTCAGCGTAGATATGCTCCCATAGGAGCTTGACAACAAAGAACCCGACGAGCAATACAAAAGCCGTGTTGAGCTCCTGGCTCTTCCCTACCTGGCCCTTCTTCCGGGCATCCTCGCGCTTCTTGGCTGTTGGTTCCTCGGTCTTCTCCCCATCCGCAAAAAGCTGAAGGTCAAAATCAAAGTCAACGCCTTCACTGCAAGGCTTGCAGGACAACCGAAATTCGGCCATACATCTCATTGAACACCACATCCAAAAACAATACATAAAACGGGATAAGCATGAGCAGGACACCCAGTCCAATCATGATCTGCACAGGAATACCCACGACAAAGATATTGAGCTGCGGCATTGTGCGCGCCAAAATCCCCAAACCAACGTTCGTCATCAGGATTGCAAAAGTGACCGGCATTGCAATCTTCATGCCTGTGACAAAAATCCCTGTGGTGAAATTGGCAATCATGACAGGAAGCGACAAACCCGGATTCACTTCCAGCAATGGAACAAGCCGGAAACTCTCTGCCAGTCCGGCAATGATTCCGTGATGTCCATTTGTCACCAAAAACACAATAATTGCTAAATTATAAAGAAAACTTCCGATAAGCGGAACCTGCTGACCGGAAGTCGGATCCATGACATTTACAATGGCAAAGCCCACCTGCATATCCATGACCTTGCCCGCCATATTGATTGCTGCAAGGGAAACAAAGGCGACAAAGCCAATGAGCCAACCCACAAACAACTCCGCAAGCACGGAAAACGCATACATCAAAACAGATGGCGGCGCATCAACTCCCCCAAGGGAATCCACCACCGGAAAAAGCACAATGGAAAAGGCCAATGCTGCTGCTGCCCGAAAATATACCGGGACATTCAAACTGCCAAAAAAAGGAGAAATGATAAAAATTCCGCTGACCCTCGTCAGAAGCAGCAAGAACAGTGCCACATGGCCCTGCAACAATGCAAAAAAATCCAATGGTCTCCCCTTCTCAGCCAATGTAAAGCGGCAGATTCACAAAGATATTCGTCACATAGCCAACCATGATGCGCAGCATCCACGGTCCAAAAATCAGGATCGCAACAAAGACAGCCACAATCTTCGGAATAAACGCCAATGTCTGCTCCTGAATGGAAGTCGTCGCCTGGAATACACTGACCATAAGTCCCACGATAAGCCCCAGGCCCAACATAGGAGCGGCTACCATGAGCACAATCATGAGCGCATTCTGGGCAAGCTGTATGACAAGATCTCCGGACATTTCGCCATCTCCTACGTATCGCACCTGCTTATTTGAAGCTGGCAATCAAGGATCGAATCAAAAGGTGCCAGCCGTCCACCATGACAAAAAGCAATATCTTGAAAGGCAGCGATATCATGACAGGCGGCAGCATCATCATGCCCATGGACATGAGCGTACTCGCCACAATCATGTCGATGACGATGAACGGAATATAGATCATGAATCCGAGCTGAAACCCTGTCTTGAGCTCGCTGATGATGAATGCCGGAATCAAGGTGAACGTAGATACGTCCTCCTGTGTCTCCGGGCGCGGCGCATCGGACAGGTTCACGAACAGGGCAAGATCTGACTCCCGCGTCTGCTTGAACATGAACTCCCGCATAGGCCCCAGAGTATTCGTCAAAGCCGCTTCCTGTGTGATTGTTCCTGCAAGATAAGGCTGTATGGCATTCTCATTGATCTGCCCCCAATAAGGGGACATGATGTAAAAGGTCAGGAACAGCGACAGTGCAATAACCACCTGGTTCGGCGGCACGTTCTGTGTCGACAGCGCATTGCGAAGAAACCCGATAACAACGACAATCCTCACAAAGGATGTCGTCATAATAAGAATGCCGGGCGCCAGTGACAGGATTGTCAGCACAGCCAGAAGCTGCAATGTAACAGCCACATCCTGCGGATTGTCCGAGGAACCTATGCCAATGTTCACATTGGGCAAAGGTGCAGCCATCGCACTGTTCGCCATGAGCATGACCGTCCCCATGCATCCCAGGAAAACAAGCACATTCCAATGCTTCAACCGCCTACACTCCTTATCACCTATGGGAATCCTTCTTGAAAATCGGCGGCACCTTCTGGACAAACTCCGAAAGAACGCCAAATTGCTGAGAAAAAATTCCCATATCAATGGTACGTGTCAAAGACTGCCTCTGCAGACGCTCAATCTCTTCCTCATCGACAATCTCGGAAAGAAGCGTGATATTGTGCTCCGTCACACCAAGAAGAAACACCCTGTCTGCTATCTCCACCACACAAATCGACATTTTCGGTCCCAAGGGAAGGCTGTCCAGCAACCGGCCATTCCCATTGGACAAGGCCTTGCCAAAACGGCCGCCCAAAAACCTGGCAGCGAGATATGCCATGACCACCACAATGGCAAAAACCGCCAAAAGGCTCAAGAGATAGGCCAGAGTCGACCACCAGGAAACCGCAGATGGCATCGGGTCTGCCTTTTCATAACCGGAAAGATAACCGCCAGAAGGGGCAGCCTCATCGGCTGCCCATCCTGTTGTCGGATCGGCCAGTGCCAGCAATATCCCTACACCGATCACCAGTAAAATCCATTGTATTCTGTTCATCAACCAACAGCTTTGCGCACAGCCTCAAGCACACGGTCAGCCTGGAAAGGCTTGACGATGAAATCCCTGGCACCCGCCTGGATTGCCTCGATGACCATTGCCTGCTGGCCCATAGCACTGCACATTACAATCTTCGCATTGGGATCCACTTTCTTGATTTCCTTGACTGCGCTGATTCCATCCATCTCCGGCATCGTGATATCCATCGTCGTAAGATCCGGCTTGAGCTCCTGGTATTTTTCCAAGGCTTTCATGCCATTCTCGGCCTCACCCACGACCTCGTAGCCGTTCTTCGTAAGGATATCCTTGACCATCATTCTCATGAACGCCGCATCGTCAACAACCAATACTCGTACTGCCATGTTTCATCTCTCCTCATCTTAAAATAATAGAGTACCCCATTCCATTTACATTTATTATATATGATATATCCCAAATCCTCAAGAGCTCTTCTTGCCCTACTGAAGTTTTGCAGCTCTTTCGGCGGGAGTTGCTATATCCGTGATCCTCACGCCAAAATTCTCATCGATGACAACAACCTCGCCCTTTGCCAGGAATTTGCCATTCACCTGAATATCCACGGCCTCCCCTGCCAGTTTGTCCAGCTCGACAATAGAGCCATTCGTAAGTTCCAGGATCTCCTTGATGGACTTCTTTGTGCGCCCGAGTTCCACTGTGACCTGCAAGGGAACATCAAGGATAAGGCCGATATTCGCGTCGTTGACCTGCACCGGCTCCATATTGAGCGGTGTAAACTGTGCAGCCTGTACGGGAACATTTGTAGCGACATGAGGCTGCATTGGCATGCCATAGCCGCCATATCCCATAGGCGGAGCTGCTGCCATCGCCGGAGCTGCAGGTGCCATTTGAGGTGGGGGAGGTGCCGCAGGAGCCGGCATGGGTGCAGGAGATGGTGCAGATGGTGGCGGCGGTGGTGGCGGTGGTGCCGCCGCAGGCGCAGGCGCAGGCTCAGGTTCCGGCTCGCTGCCGCCGCCCAGAATTGCCTCCACCATTTCCTTTGCCACATGCACCGGCAAGATCTGCATGATCTCACTGTCAATCAGCCCATCCACTTCCATACGGAAGGATGTCCGGACAATAGGATCATCCTGGCCCACAATCTCCGTGACCTTGTCCTCGGATCCCAAATCAATGAGATTGACCTTTGGCGGCGAAATATCTATTTTCTTGTTGAACATGGTGGACAGAGACGTTGCCACGCTCCCCATCATCTGGTTCATAGCCTCGCCAACGGCACTCATGTGTATCTCACTGAGATCCGTATCCGGATTCGTCCCATCGCCGCCCATCATAAGGTCTGCAATGATTGCCGCATCCTGCGCCTGGATTGCCAGAACATTATTGCCGTCAATCCCGATGGTATACCCCACCTCGACGATGAGGTACGGCATGGGATAATGCTCCTTGATCATGCTCATGGTGGCAATGGATACCGTCGGCGTCGTGATGGAAACCTTATGTCCCAGCAAAACCGACAGGGTTGTCGCCGCACTTCCCATGGAAATGTTGCCGATTTCCCCCAGGGCATCCTTCTCCATATCCGAGAGCACATCATCAAACTGAGATGAACTACTGTCCGAAGCGCCATCTGCAGGGGCAGCTCCTGCCGCTGCCTCCGCCGGTCCAGCTGCATCCCCCGAAGGAGCATCACTGCTTTCAGGTGCTGGTGGAATACCACCGCCATTCAGCAGGGCGTCAATCTCCTCCTGGGAGATCATATCGTCACTCATCAGTATTTTCATCTCCTTCGTTAACTATTCCTGTGATCTGCACCGCCATCTTCTTCCCGGAGGTACCTGGCCGGCAATAGAATTTATGCTTTGTTCCTATCCTGCATCTCAATACATCATCCACCTTGGTATCAAGCTGCAGGACATCGCCAAACCCCAATGTCAAAAACTCACGGATAGAGATATGGATGCTCCCCATTTCCACCACGAACGGTATCTTGGTACGCTCGATCTTGCGCTGCAAGATCTCCACCTGCTGAGGATTGTCATCCTTCGATACCGAAGATGCCACCCAGAACGTCGTTGTGAGTTTCGGCATGATCGGTTCCAGCACCAGATACGGAATGCAGATATTCATCATGCCTTCCACATCCCCCAGCTTCATCTGGATGGTGATGATGACCACCATATCACTGGGCGGGACAATCTGGGCAAACTGAGGATTGGACTCTGTCGCCTCTATCGTCGGGAAGAACTCCACCACATTCATCCAGGCCTCCTTGAGATGGGAAACCGTTGTATCGATAAAGCGTCGCATGACAGCCTCTTCAATCTCGGTGAGAACCCTGACCTTTATGCCGCTTTCCCCAGCGCCACCAAACACCCTGTCGATAAAGGCAAAGGCAATCTCTGTGTTGACCTCCAGAATGATATTTCCCTTGAGAGGCGGCACAGCCAATACACTGATGACACTGGGATTTGCCAGGGACTGGACAAACTCCTGGTACGTAAGCTGCTCAACAGAGGCAACCTCAATGGATACCATAGTCCTGAGATGTGTCGACAAATAGGTATTCAAAAGACGCGCAAAGCTCTCATGCAGCATGTACAAGGTACGTATCTGGTCCTTGGAAAACTTGTCCGGGCGCTTGAAATCGTAGCTTTTTACCTTTTTCTGTGTCTCTTCCGCCTTGACTTCCTCTGCGGAAACGGTTCCTTCTGAGAGTGCCGAAAGCAGTTTATCTATCTCAGATTGAGATAAGACATCTTCTGCCAATCTTCACCCCCCTTTCTGTCTTTGTTGTTCTGCACAGTTCCTACGGTTCCTTACTGGAGCAGGAAGCTTGTGATGTAAACATCATAGACAGATCCTTCGCCAAGCTGCCCATTGATCTCTTCCTTGATCTTCTTCTTGAGGTCATCCTGCTTGGTGGCATCAAATTCCTCCAGTTTGGCAGAACGCAGCACCTGCAGGACAGTATCCATGATCTTCGTTTCTGCCACAGGCAATACCTTGCCTTCCGCGATGATGTCCTTCTTACCGGGATTCATCTCCAGTATGATGCTCGTCTTCAGGAACTTGCCGGCCTTCTGCCCGCCAACGTTCACCAGGATGCCTTCCTTTTGGTCGCCGAGCTTTATGAACACACCGGGATCATGGAATTTGTTGCTTGAGCCCGCGTCCATTGCGGTATCCGCCATCAGCTTTGTCGTGACAAAAAAAGAGATGCCCGCCGCCAACACCAGTCCCACAATCACCAGGACGGCTATGAGTATGATTGGCGACTTCTTTTTTGGTGCCGGTTCAGCAGACTCTACTTCCTTTTCCTCATCCGCCATTGCGTTTCCCTCCACATTCATAATATACTACATTATACCAAACATTTCCCATGAAACCAAATATTAGAGAGAAATTCTTGCACCTTCCTTAAAATTGCTTCAATGCACGCCGATACTTCATGACCCGCCGCACAATCTCGTCCATGGGCTCGTCAACAATCAGTTTCTTGCCGTTCGTCAGCGTGACCACAGTATCCGGGGTCTCCTCTATTGTCTCTATTACTTCGGCATTCAGCACAAATTCTCCTTTTTTCTGTGCTTCCGAATTGAATTTCGTCAATTTGATCATAGAAATCGCTCCTTTGCAATTGGCACAAGCCTTACTATCCTTATTACTTCGCCATAAAAGGACCAGAATCCTTTTTTCTTGCCATAAAAAAGGAAAAAAAGAGGAAGAATTGCTTCTCCCTCCCTAAACATCCATCCTGTTTTTCAGGAAAGCCCCTGTCCCACACGTGTGATGTCGCCAATGGCAACCTGATACGTCTTTCCATTCGCATTCGCGATGACGGTAGGCTCCCCATCGGAAATGCTCACGCCTGTAACCTTTCCTTCCACCGTCGTGGATGTCTTCTGCACATTGCCCTCATCATCCGTTTCACTCGTCGTGACCGTCCATTGCAGATCCTGGCCGATCATGCTGCTGAGCTGGCCGACCAGCACCGATGTATCAAGGTTCCCCACGAGTTTCGTCACATTCGTGATGCCCTCCGACACATTCGTCATCTGCTCCAGCGCAGAGAACTGCGCCAATTCTGCAACGTACTCGCTGTTGTCCTGGGGATCCAGTGGATCCTGGTACTGGAGCTGCGTCACCATGAGCTTCAGGAACGCATCCTTGTCCAAGGCGCTGTTGACGCCCGTCGCATTGGTCTTTGTGCTGTTGTATGCCTCCACGGATTGCGTTACGCCATCCACGGTAATGGTATTCAATGAATTCGACATGCCCTTTCCTCCCGTATCAAACTAGTATAACACGTTTTAAATAGCTTGCTGTTTCACGCAGGATAAATTTTCATGAACAAGGATGAGGAGCGCAGGCGTAGCAGAGCTACGTCAAGCGATCGAAGACGCAGTTCATGGAAATTTAGACAAGTCAAACAGCCAGTTATTTGGAATGGGTTATACTAGATAGTTTACACCATCTTCCACCGAATCCTCTGCCATGTTCTCCATTGCAGACAGATCTGCAGCAGTCTCCTCAAAGGAATCCATATCCGCCTTCAGGCTGTGCAAAGCTGCCGAGGGATTTCCCTGCCCTTGCTGCTGCCACGCTTGCTGTCCCTGCTCCTGGGGAAGCTGCCCATCGGAAAGGCCGGCATAAACCTCCGCCTTGTCCACCTTGATCCCCTGGTTCTCCAGTTCCTGCCTGAGCTGAACAAGGGAATTTTCGACAATATGGCGCACCTGTGGATTATCGCTGAAAAAGGAGGCCGTCACCGCACCCTCGTTGGACACGGAAATTCTCAAGGTAAGATCCCCAAGGTGTTCCGGCTTCAACCGAATGACCATTTCCGTGCTCTCCTGGGCACGTATGAGCCGGGCCTGTTCCACGATTTGCTGCGGAATATTAAAATCATCCCTGGCCTGCTGCGCAGAGGATGCGGCCGATGTCTGATCCGCATGGTTCACATTCTGCATCGTCTGCTGAAATGCCGGGGCAGCCTGGACATTGCCTTCCGGCTGGCGAAGAATCGGCTCACCATCCTTCACGGCGGCTTCACCCGATCCTATTGCATTTGACTCCTGTGACATCATCTGCCGGAAGGGCATCTGCTGTTGCTGCTGTGGCTGTTGCTGCTGTGGCTGTTGTTGCATCAACTGTTGTCGCAACCCTTCCACCGGACGCATGGATTCCTCTTCCACCGTGATCTGCACCCCATTGAGCAAGCCAGCTTTATCCCCAAGGTTCACTGGCTGTTGCTCCTGCCTCATTTGAAGCGGGGCCTGCACAGAGGCCGCTGCATCCTCTGCAGCCACAGTGCCAGCCGCTGACTGCATCGTCAAGTCAGCCCTCTGCAACACTTGCTGGCTTCCCACATTCTCCTGTTGCAGGACTGCAGATTGCATTTCACGTCCATCCATTACAAAATTTCTTGCCATCTGAAGGGACTGTGCAGAAAGCGGATCCGAAGCCATCCGCGGGTTTCCGGACATGACCGCCGGCTGCTGCATATCCTGCCCGGAAGAAGCACTGCTTTCGACCATCTGTCCCGGAATCTGTTCCCGAGGAATCCAGGTTTGCTGGATATCCTGCGGGCTTGTACCTTTGACCATCTGTCCGGAAAGCATCGCCAGCATCTGCTGGTGTTTTTCCGCCTGTTCACTAGACTGGGGAAGCAACGTCTGCAGATTAGGGCTTGACATCTCTGGTGCCTGTCCTGCTTTCGCTATCCATTCCCCTGAAAGAGTATCTGACACTGCAACATCATCCAGTGCCTCGATTGCAGATATCTGTTCCTGCCCTGCAGTCACTTCCATATCTGTCTTTACATTTCCAATGAACTGCATCTGACTCGCCGCTACACTTGCCTCCACTGCTGCCTCTAGACTTGTGCCTGTATCCGCATCGGCATCTTTTCCCATGTCATTGGAAACTTTTCCCGTATCATTGGGAGCTTTCCCAGCATCCTTGCTCTTGCTTTCCGCAGTTTTTCCTGACATCCCTGCGTCCTTGCCTGAATCCTCCACATTTTTCGCCAAATCATTTGTATCCTGTGGAGTGAGAGAATCATCGCGCCCTTGGGACCTTGCCAAAACATCATTGAACGACTTTCCTTTGCTATTCATGACAGAGCCATTCTTCCCCTTGCCCTCCATGCCTTGGGCTCCTCTGGCTTGCCCTCTTGCAGGGCTCGACGCTGGCATCACATTGCTGGTATTCACTCACTTTCACCTCCTACATTTAATTTATCGGCGATTCCGTCCATTTTATTAAGTACTTTTTTCCTCGCCTCCAGAATGCTCACCCGTCTCGCTGTTTCCCTGCAGATCCTCGGGACCTGTCATGTGTTTTTGCGTTCCGGCATAAATGAGCTCGGTGAGCTGTGCTGCCTTGGAGGCTTCAAACTTCGCAAGGACCTTTGCCGCCTGGCTTTCATCCATGCGCTGCAGGATGGCCACCGTCAGGTCATCATTGAGCGCATTCATTGCATCCGCTGCCTCCTGGGGCTTCATTTGGGCGTAGAGCCGTGCCAGCTTCGATACGCGCTTCTTTTCCGCAGCTTCCCGCTCCTTCATCTGCTTTTCGATTTCCTCCTTCGAAAGCACTACCTTCTTTGGCTTGGTTTCCGCAGGATTGTCTTTCTTTTTGTCTTTCTCCGTGGTCGGCTTAACATCCTCCAAGGGCTTGTTCTCCATTTCCTCTTTCGTAGGCACCCCCTCAGGTTTCACGAAATATTCCCCGACCACAGGCAGCCTGTGGAGCCCGAGTGTCTCATTCGCATCCTTGGAATCGATAATCTGGAGATAAATTCCCAGAACAAATCCTCCTATGATCAAAATCAGCAACAAGAACAATATCAGGAGTATCTTGAGAATCTTTTTCCCTTTTTTGCTCGCCATCATATCACCTGCCGGAAAATCCTAACGCTTTCTGGTATATCATCGATAGATATCCAATACCTTGTTGACGTAGTCCTGGGTTTCGCTGTAAGGAGGAATGCCATTATAGTCCCTGACTGCCTGCGGTCCGGCATTATACGCCGCCAACGCCTTCCTGACATCGCCGCCAAAGTTGTCCAGCATCTGTCTCAGATACTTCGTTCCGCCTTCAATGTTCTGCTCGGCATCATAGGGATCTACCCCCAGGGCAGCCGCTGTGTCCGGCATGAGCTGCATGACTCCTATGGCTCCCGCCTCCGAAACTGCAGAAGGATCATTGCTGGACTCCACTTCCGCCACAGCTGCGACAAGCCGTGGATCCACATCATATTTCTGCGCTGCACGATCCATGAATACGGACAAATCCCCTGCACTCGTCGGCAATGCCGATGCCGTGCTGCCCTCCATCGAAATTGCAGGAACACTCCCCGTTGCGGCCTTGCTGTCATCCGCTGCCTTTCCGGTGGTGATCTCCCCTGGCAGTACAGCCGTATTCGTGGGCTGGGTGTCCAGTTTGCTCATTTCCCGTTGCAACCTGCTGGAAAAATCCATACCAGGCACCTTCGGTGAAAACCCGATCTGCTGCTGTATTTCAGAAATGCGCTGTCTGATCTCGGAAATGTGTCCCAAATCCACCATGATAGTTCCCCGCTTTCTATTGTTTTCTGGCCCGCATCGTAAGTTGCAGGCCGATCTCATCCAGCATCTTCTGCTCCTCGAAAAGCATCTCTTCCTTGTATTCCTGCAGCCGCCTTTCCTTGAGCTGCTCGATGCTCTTTAAATAGCTCATGACCTCCATGAGCTCCTTGAGCCTCTTTTGACGCTCACTCTTCGTCTGCAGGATGAGCTGCTGCTGCATCTCAATCTGCTCCCGCTTCCAGGCAAAGAAACTGTTGAACGTCATCAGCTGCCCAACTGTCACCCGTTTGCCTTCCTTCGATAGGCTCTCATAGTCCCGTTGCCCCTGCTGCATCTCTTCCAGCAAAAGCCGAAGATGCATCCGCTGATCTTCCAGTTTTCTGGATGCCTCAGCGAACCTTACCTCGGCATCCTCTTTCTTCATGCGCGTGACCTTCAGAAGCGTTTCCAACTGAAATTTGAATTTCTTCATGGCATCTTACTTCCCGCCCGTGATGTCAAGGAGCTTCTGTTCCGTGGTCTCGTAAGTATCCACCTCAAAGATGTCCTGGCAAAGGAAATCATTAATGCTGTCAATTTTTTGGATGGCCTCATCAATCTTTGTGCTGGACCCCTTTACATAGGCACCGATATGGATGAGATCCTCTGCATCCTTGTAAACTGCCATGAGCGATCTCATCTGCTGCGCCGCCTTCAGGTGCTCCTTTGTGACAACCTCGTTCATGACACGGCTGACGCTGGGCAGAATATCGATGGCCGGAAAATGGTTTTGTGCCGCAATGGCACGCGACAAGACAATATGACCGTCCAATATGGAACGAACCGCATCTGCAATGGGCTCGTTCATGTCATCACCATCCACAAGAACGGTATAGATTCCCGTAATGGAGCCCGTATCACTGGTCCCTGCCCGCTCCAGGAGACGCGGCAAAAGAGCAAACACAGAGGGCGTATATCCGCGCGTTGCAGGAGGTTCCCCAATGGTCAGCCCCACCTCGCGCTGTGCCATGGCAAAACGGGTCACAGAATCCATCATGAGAATGACCTTGTGCCCCTGGTCGCGAAAATATTCCGCAATGGCCGTGGCCGTCATCGCACCTTTGATGCGCACAAGGGCCGGCTGGTCAGAGGTTGCCACGACGACAACGGAGCGCTTGAGACCTTCCTCGCCCAAATCGCGCTCGATAAAGTCCCGAACCTCCCTGCCGCGTTCCCCCACAAGGGCAATGACGCTGATGTCCGCTTCCGTATTGCGTGCAATCATGGAAAGCAATGTGGATTTCCCCACACCGGAGCCTGCCATGATGCCGATTCGCTGTCCCTGCCCCATGGTGATGAGTCCGTCGATGGCCCTCACGCCCACATAAAGGGACTCTTTGATGCGTGGGCGCGTCAACGGCGGCGGAGGTGGCGCCTGCAAGGGATACTCCAAATCAGAAAGGATGGGTCCCTTATCGTCCATGGGATTTCCCAGACCATCCAGAACCCGTCCCAAAAGCATATCGCCAACCTTTACCTGCAACGTCTTCTGAGCAGATACCACCTCACATCCGGGACCGATTCCCTGCATTTCACCAACAGGCATGAGCATGACATAGCCCTCACGAAAACCGACCACTTCTGCCGGAACCGGAGGCATCTCAGAAAAATGGGAGTGAATATAGCATAGTTCGCCTACACTGACCACAGGCCCCTGTGATTCTATGACAAGGCCGATGACCTGTGTCACCTTGCCCGTAAGCTTTATGGATATACACTGGTCAACGGCATCAATGAATTTGTTGATATTAACTTTCACGTCCATCATGTCAAGACTTCCTGTACAGCCTTTTTGATCAACTCTAACTGGGTTGACAGACGAGCATCCACCCCGCCATTCGGAGTTTCTATGAGACAATCCCCGGCCTGCAGGCTCTCGTCTGAAACAATCTCAACAGCAGCATTGCCACCTGTCAGCAGGGAACGGAACTCATCCCTTGCCATGAGGACAAGTTCGTAGCCTTCCGGCGACACATGGATATTGATTTCCTTCTGGTCCTTCACCTTCATGAGCGCCTGTTTTACAACAGGAAGTATGACCTGCGGCACATCAATGAAATGCTGCGGGATGATCTTTTCAGCCACATGCATGACAATCTCTGCCACATCCTGTTCGGCTTGCAACATGTAATCGACAGTGGCTTCCTTGGCAGTCTTCAGTGTATGCATGGCCTTCTCATTTGCATCCTTGATGGCCTCCTGCATCTCCCGAAGGGCCTGATCCTTTCCCTCTTTTTTCCCTACATCAAAGCCTTCCTGATGACCGGCATCCTTTGCCTGGTTCTTCAGTCTCTCAATTTCTTCCTGGGCATCAGCAATGAGTCTGTCATGCTCCTTTTGAGCCTCCTGCTTCATAATGTCACAGGAAACCCTGGCCTCCTGGAGCATCTTGGCTGCCTGCTGTTCTTTTTCGGCAATCTCCTCCAGCATGCGTTCCTGTGCTTCTGCATCAAAAGCAGGGTTCTCCGGCACTTCTGTCTGAGAAGATTTTTTGGACGAAGGCACATCAATGACATGAACATCTTCTTTCCATATGGGTGCCTTAATGACCTTAGACAAACATCTCGTCCCCCTGTCCACGCGAAACCACAATCTCGCCCTTCTCTTCCAGCGCACGGATGATATTGACAACCTTTACCTGTGCCTCCTCGACATCGCGGATCTTCACAGGCCCCATGAACTCGATTTCCTCACGCAGCATATCGGCTGCGCGCTTGGACATGTTCTTGTACACCTTGTCGGAAACCTCCGATGGGGTTGCCTTGAGTGCCAGGGACAGATCCTTGTTGTCCACCTCGCGGAGCACCATCTGCAGGGAGCGGTCGTCCAGCAGGACGATATCCTCGAACACGAACATGCGCCGCTTGATCTCCTCGGCCAATTCCGGGTTGTCCACTTCCAGAGCTTCCAGTATGGACTTCTCTGTCGTACGATCCACACGGTTGAGTACCTCGACCACGGCCTCGACGCCGCCTGCCGTGGTGAAGTCCTGGTTGACCAGTGTCGAGAGCTTGCGTTCCAGCACGCGTTCCACCTCGCGGATGATATCCGGCGAGGTGCGATCCATGACCGCAATGCGCCGCGCAACATCCGCCTGCACATCCGTCGGCAAAGACCCCAGCACCGTGGCTGCCTGGTCCGGCTCCAGATAGGCGATAATGAGCGCAATCGTCTGGGGATGCTCGTTCTGGATGAAGGTCAGAAGCTGGGACGGATCTGTCTTGCGCAGGAAATCGAAGGGCCGAACCTGCAGGCTCGTGGTAAGGCGATTGATGATATCCATCGCCTTTTCCGCGCCCAATGCCTTTTCCAGCACGTTCTGCGCGTATTCCAGACCGCCCGTGGAAATGTAGTCCTTGGCCATTGCCATCTGATAAAACTCGCTGATGACATCGGCCTTCATCTCGGCACTTACCTGTTTATGGCTGGCAATCTCCAGCGTGATGCGCTCGATCTCATCATCATCCATATGCTGGAAAAGCTTTGCCGAGTATTCCGGCCCCAAGGCGATAAAGAGAATTGCCGCCTTTTCCTGGTTGGTAAGCTCGCTTTCGCTGCTGCCATACATATCCCCTGCCATAGTTATTCATCCTCCGCAAGCCATGTCTTGATAAGCATTGCCACTTCGGCCGGTTTTGCATCAATGAGTTTCATGAGCTGCTGCTTCTCAGAGAGCTGCCGCTGCTCTTCCTCGGTGAGTTCTTCCTCTTCCACTTCGCCGGCTTCTATCATTGCAGCACGCTCCTCAGCAAGACGCCGCTGCTCTTCCTCTTCCTCCAGACGCTTCTGCTCTGCAATAGCAGCCTCCTCCATGAGACGCTTGCGGCGCTTCATGTAGAAGTACAGCGCTATGAGGGCAAGCACCAGAAGCACTGCCGCAATCTGCATGTAGAGAATGCGATCCTGGCGATCCCGCTCTGCCTGCTCGGCTGCGGCCCTGCGGTCTGCAGCCTCCGTGCTGAACGGCAACGGCTCCACGGAAATCGTATCGCCGCGTTCCGTATTGATGCCCGCAGCAGAACTCACGGAGCGCAGGATGCTGTCCTGCTGCGTCGGAGTGACATCATCATTGACAAGGACAGCCACCGTCAAGCGACGGATGGATCCCGGTGAGGCCACGACTTTCTGCTTCTCCTCATTGATCTCATAGTTCCTCGTGGCTTCCTTGCGCTCATATTCGGCATTGGAATTGTTTTCCTCCGCCACATAGCCGGGCACATTGGACTGGACACCGGCTGCGCCGCCGGGAACCGTGGAATTCCCGGCGTAATTCTCACTGATTTCCTGCTGGCTGCGGATAATGCCGGAATCATCCACCACCGGCGTGAAGATCTGGCGATCCGTCTGACGCGCATCAAAATCCAGCTCCACGCTTACGCGCACAAAAGCCTTCCCTTCACCAAGACTCTGGTCAAGGAGCGACTGGACATTTTTCTGCAGACGGTCCTGCACCTTCTTGGTCATTTCCAGTTGCGTCAAGGTTTGGTTGCTGACACTCTGCTCCTCATCCTCATCTGGATCGTTGAGAATCTTGCCCGTTTCATCCACAACCGTGATATTTTCTGTTGTCAATCCCTGGACGCTATGCGCTGCCAGATTGACAATCCCTTTGATTTCCTTCTTGGATAATTCCTGGTTCGGCTTCAGCATCAGCATGATGGATGCCGTGGCCGGCTTTTCATTTTTCTTATAAAGACTGTCCTCGGGCAACACAATATGAACCCGCGCCTTCTGGACCGCTTCAATCTGCTCTATGGTACGGGTCAGTTCCCCCTGGAGGGCCTGAAGATAGTTTACCTTGTTCTGGAATTCCGTAACGCCCAATTTGCTGTCATCAAAGATCTCAAAGCCCTTCTGTCCCCGGGGAAGCCCCTCGACGGCCAGATTAAGCCTTGCGTCATGCACATTGGCAGACGGGACAAGGATTGTCGTCCCCAGCTTATTCTCCTGTACCTCATATGTTATTTTCGATTCCTTCAGTTTCGCCGCGACTTCCCCTGCATCCTTCGATTCCATGTTCGTGAACAGCGGAACCATATCCGGAGCGCTGCCGTACCACAAACCCACGCCCAATATGGCAACGAGAAGGGCCAACATAGAACCGATGAAGATATACCGTTGCCGCTTGCTGTAATTATTCCAAAGCTGCAGATACCGCTCTTTCCAATCTGCCATATTCTCCATCCCTTCGCATCCATTCCTGTAATTCCAAGGAGTCCTTGCCCGTTCGAACAAGCCTGACGGACAATCCCCCTAAAAATCACACTTGCATGCGCATGATTTCCTGATAGGCAGAGGTTGCCTTGTTACGCAACTGGAGGGTAAGCTGCAGTGCAAGTTCCGCTTTCTGTCCCGCCACGACCACCTGGGAGATGTCCTCCACCTTGCCGGCAGCCAGGGCAGCATTCCATTTGTCCGAGTCCAATATCAGTTCATTCGTCTTCTTCAGGGAGTCCACCAGGTACTCGCCAAAGCTTTTCACTACCTGCTTGTCCTCTGTCTCGCCGAGATGGCTCTCCGCGCGCATCGCAACCTGCCGCACCGGCATCATCTGCAATGGTTCCATCTGCATCTATATCACCTCATTCATCAATTGCTGCCAATCTCCAAGGCCTTGGAAGCCATGCTCTTTGCTGCATTGATTGCAGTGGCATTGGCCTCATAGGCCCTGGATGCCGTAATCATGTCGACCATCTCGGCAACAATATTCACATTTGGGCGTTCCACATATCCCTCGGCATTTGCATCAGGATGCCCGGGGTCATAGACCAGTGGTCCCTGGCTGTCATCTGTCTCGATGGTGATGGCCCTGACGCCATTGCCGGCCTGCAGCTTGTTTTTCGATTTCTGCAGGAATCCCTCGAAACTTGCCTTATCCACCTTCGTATCCCGCGGCTTGAACACCACATAGCGGCGATGGTAGGCACCGCCCTCGCGGGTTCTGGTCGTATTCGCATTCGCGATATTGTTGGAGATAACATCCATCCGCAAACGCTCTGCGGTAAGGCCGGAAGCCGCCGCATCTATTCCAAGAAACATACCCATGCCAAGCCCTCACTTCCAAAAAGATTTCCAAAATCAGGACTGTCCGCTGCTTATGACATCCTTCATCCTGCGCACATAGGATTTCAGCTGTGTTGCCAAGGCATTGTAATAGAGCTGGTTCTTCGCCAAACTGGCCATCTCGGCATCCACATCCACATTGTTGCCATCCACCCGCATGGTATCGTCGTTCTCCAGCTGGATGACAGCCTCCGCCTTCCCATGCATCGGCACAGGCAAATGCCGATCATGGGTCCGCACCATCAGCAATTTGTCCGTCGGCTCCGGCTCCAACTCCTTCGCCAAAAGCTCCTCAAATACCACATTGCTCTTCTTGAAGCGCGGCGTATTGACATTGGCGATATTGTCGCTGATGACCTCATGGCGAAGGTTCGCCGCCTGAAGCCCCCTCTGCAGGTAATCGAAATTGGGGGAATTCATGATTTGTTCCAGCACGCCCGGCTCACGCCCTTTCTTTCGGAAATTATGCAAGAATATACTTGTATATTGTTCTACAAAACATAGGCAATCCCTTCAAATTCTATCACGTTTTTCATTTTTTTAGAAGGGTATCCGCAAAAATTAACCCTAAAAATTGCAGAAAAAAAGAAAATGCTGGAATGAAAATGACTCCATTCCAGCGGAATTCCACAGAAAATCAGCGTTTCAGCTTCTGCACTTCCTCCAAAAGATACTCATTGAGAACCTTTATATATGTCCCCTTCATCCCCAGGGACTTGGATTCGATGACACCGGCAGATTCAAACTTCCGCAGGGCATTGACGATGACGGAACGGGTGATCCCTACCCTGTCCGCAATCTTCGATGCAACAAGCAGCCCCTCCGTCCCATCGAGCTCGCCCAGGATATTGATGGCAGCCTCCACCTCCGAATAGGAAAGGGTTGCCAATGCAATCTGGACTGTGGCCTTCTTGCGCGCCTCAATCTCGATCTTCTGGGTGTGGTCGCGAAGCATCTCCATCCCGACCACCGTGGCGCCGTACTCGGCCAGAAGCAGGTCATCGTCATCAAACTCATCGTTATACTTCGCAACAATCAGCGTCCCGATGCGCTCACCAACGCCGTAAATCGGGACAACCGTCGTGTTCTTGCCATTGAACATGCATTTCGTCTCTTCGTCGTAGGCACACATTCCCGTCTTGGAATGCAGATTCGCCGATGTCTCATCGAGACGCAGAAGCCAGTTCACATAGCTCTTGGGGAAGAGCCCCTGATTGATGACCTTGTCGACCATGACATCGCACTCGAAATCATCAATGAAGGCATAGCCGAAAATCTTTCCCTTCTTATTGGTGATGTAGACATTGGCATCCAGCACATTGCTGAGCACCCGGGAAATTCCATCATATTCGACATTTTCCGACCTCTGGAGGAGGCGATTGATCTTTCTTGTCTTTTCAAGTAATGACGTTGCCATCCAAAAATCTTCCTTTCAGTTCCATAGTTTGTTCTGACATCCTTGTCCTATATTTTATCATATTTTTCTAAATAATCATAGATGCTTTGGCAATATTTTTTCAACAAATCAGTAAATTTTTTCTTGCCACTCTTATCCAAAATCAAAGAATGTATTGGGACAGATCCCGATTCTGGGCGATATCCGAAAGTTTCTCATCCACATATGCCGCATCAATGGTCACATTCTTGTCCTCCATGTCAGGAGCATCAAAGGATACGTCCTCAATGAGCTTTTCCAGCAGAGTGTGGAGGCGGCGCGCACCGATATCCTCCGCCTGCTCGTTGACATCACAGGCAAGCTCCGCAATGCGGCTGATGGCGCTCTCCTTGAAATCCAGTTCCACGCCCTCCACTGCCAGAAGCGCCTTGTACTGCTTCAAAAGCGCATTCTGGGGCTCCGTGAGGATTTTCTCAAAATCCTCCTTGCGGAGGGACTTGAGCTCCACGCGGATGGGGAAACGTCCCTGAAGTTCGGGGATGAGATCCGAAGGCTTCGCTGTATGGAAGGCACCTGCCGCGATAAAGAGCACATGGTCCGTCTTCACCGGTCCGTATTTCGTCACCACGGTGGAGCCTTCCACGATGGGCAGGATATCCCGCTGGACACCCTCCCGGGACACATCCGCCCCGGAGGTGTTGCCCTTCACCGCCACCTTGTCAATCTCATCCAGGAACACGATGCCGCTCTTCTCCGCCACACGGACAGCTTCCTCGGCCACCTCATCCATGTCGATGAGCTTTGCCGCTTCCTCCTGGGCAAATATCTTCCTTGCCGCCGCCACCGTCACCTTCCGCTTCTTGTGCCGCTTGGGCATGAGGCTGCCGATCATGTCCTGCAGATTGTCCCCCATGCCTTCCAGGCTGGAGCCGGAGAACATGCCCACCATGGGCTTGCTGGACTCCTCCACATCAATCTCGATGAGTTCCTCCTCCAGCTCGCCGTTTTTCAGGCGCTTCCTGACCCACTCACGGCCGGCCTGGTATTTCGGCTCCTCCTTCTTCTCCTCGGAGGAATCCTCCTCGTCATTGCCAAAGAGACGGCCCAAAGGATTCTGCGACTTCTTCGGCTCCGGAACAAAGACATCGAGGATACGCTCCTCCGCCATCTCCTTTGCCTTTTCCTGCACATCCTCCATGCGCTGCTGGCGCACCATGCGCACCGCAGTCTCCGCCAGATCCCTCACGATGGACTCCACATCGCGCCCCACATAGCCCACTTCCGTGAACTTCGTCGCCTCCACCTTGATGAAGGGCGCTTTCACCAGACGGGCCAGCCGCCTGGCAATCTCTGTCTTTCCAACGCCTGTGGAACCGATCATCAGGATGTTCTTCGGTATCACATCATCCTGCATGCTGCCCGTCAGCTGACGGCTGCGCCAACGGTTCCGGAGGGCAATCGCCACCGACCGTTTCGCCTCATCCTGCCCCACGATGTACTTGTTGAGCTCCTCCACGATTTCACGAGGTGTCTGTTCATTTACCCCAATACTGTCCATTAATCCAGTTCCTCCACCTTAATGTTATGATTCGTATAGACACAGATATCCGCCGCAATGGACAAGGCCTCCTGTGCAATCTCCGATGCGGAGAGCTCCGTATGCCTGACCATCGCCCTTGCCGCCGACAGGGCATAGAAGCCCCCCGACCCGATTGCTGCCGCCTCCCCGTCAGGCTCGATGACCTCCCCATTGCCCGACAGCATGAGAATGGTCTCCTTGTCCGCAACGAGAAGCAAGGCCTCCAGCTTGCGGAGAATGCGGTCCGTTCGCCATTCCTTCGCAAGCTCTACCGCAGCGCGCTGCAGATTGCCATTGTATGCCTCCAGTTTCCCCTCGAATTTCTCGAAGAGGGTAAAGGCATCCGCCACGGATCCGGCAAATCCTGCCAGCACCTTCCCATGGTACAGCTTCCGCACCTTTTTCGCATTTGCCTTCATGATGGCCGCCTGTCCAAAGGTCACCTGTCCATCGCCGGCAATCGCTGTTTTCCCGTCCTTATGCACACAACATATGGTCGTGGCATGAAACTGCATCTCTGTTCCCATCTATCCCAACTCCTGTTTGAATGCTTCCAATACATCAAGGGCACGCTCCACCAACTTTTGCTTCTTGAGCTTCTTGTCCCTTACCCGCTCCGAAAGACCGGGCAAGAGGCCGAAGTTCACGTTCATCGGCTGGAAATGCTTCGCTTCCGACGACGTGATATAGTGGCACAACGCGCCATGGCACGTCTCCTTCGGAAACACCACCGGTGCCTTCCCAAGGACGAGCCGTGCTGCATTGATACCTGCCACAAGGCCCGAGGATGCAGACTCCACATAGCCTTCCACCCCGGTCATCTGGCCTGCAAAAAAGAGACCATCCTCCCCCCTGAGCTGCAGTGTGGGGCGCATGAGCCTCGGCGAGTTCAGGAAAGTATTGCGGTGCATGACACCATAGCGCACGAATTCCGCCTGCTCAAGACCCGGGATCATGCCAAACACCCTGCGCTGCTCCGGCCATTTGAGATGCGTCTGGAACCCCACGATATTGTAGAGTGTCCCCTCCGCATTGTCCTGCCTGAGCTGCACCACCGCATAGGGGCGTTTCCCCGTTTCCGGATGCTCCAGCCCAACCGGCTTCAAGGGGCCGAACAGCAGAGTGTCCTCTCCCCGCTTCGCCATGACCTCCACCGGCATGCAGCCCTCAAAGAACTTCTCCTTTTCAAACTCCTTGATGGGTGCTGTTTCCGCCTGGACAAGTTCTGTCCAGAAACGATGGTATTCCTCCCCGGTCATGGGGCAGTTGATATAGGCAGCCTCCCCTTTCCCATAGCGGGAAGCCCTGTATGCCTTCTGCATATCCACGGATTCCAGTGTCACGATAGGGGCTGCCGCATCATAGAAATAAAAGGAATCCTCCCCCGTCTTTCGAAAAATATCCTCTGCCAGGGCACCATCGGTGAGAGGGCCGCTTGCCACAACCGTCACCACATCCTCCCTTTGGGGAATCGCCAGGATCTCCTCATGGAGAACCTTCACATTCGGATGGGCGACCACCTTTTCCGTGATATAACGGCTGAACCCCCGACGATCCACGGCGAGTGCGCCGCCTGCCGGAACCTTTGTGGCATCCGCAGCCTCCATGACAATGGAACCGAGACGCCTCATCTCCTCCTTGAGCACGCCCACGGCATTCTCCATGCCCGCTCCCCTCAGGGAATTGCTGCAGACCAGCTCGGCAAAGGCATCCGTCTTGTGGGCCGGTGTCATCCTCCCGGGACGCATCTCATAGAGAATCACCTCTGCCCCGAGATTTGCCGCCTGCCATGCCGCCTCTGCGCCGGCCAGTCCTGCGCCAACAATCATCACTTTTTTCATGCGTCACTTCCCCTGGTCGTCCTCTTTCTTCGCGGCCTTGGCCTCTGCCCTTGCCCGCGCTTTCTCCAATTCCTTGTTGATGGGATGGTCTACCCTTGTCTCACAGGCATCATTGCTGCAGTAAAGCATGGCCCTTCCATTCCTGTAACGGTGCTTGAGCAGGAAGGAACCGCATTTCTCGCACACTTCCTTTTGTGGGGCATCCCATGTGACATAGTCACACTCCGGATAATTCTCGCAGCCGTAAAAATTCCGGCCCCGGCGCGTGCGCCTCTCCACAATGCTTCCGCCGCATTTCGGGCATTTCACCCCCGTGTCCTTCAGGATGGGCTTCGTATTGCGACACTCCGGAAACCCGGGACACGCAAGGAATTTTCCATAACGCCCCTGCTTCACCACCATCATGCGGCCGCAGAGCTCACACTTCACGTCGGATACCTCCACAGGAAGCTCCACATGCCCAATGGCCTCGTCTGCCTTTTCCAGCGTCGCCTCAAAAGGATCGTAGAATTCCTTCAGAAGCGCGTTTTTCCTGACCTTCCCCTCGGCAATCTCGTCCAGCTCATTTTCCAAGCTTGCGGTGAATTTCACATCGACGATATCCTTGAAATATTCCTCCAGCATGTCCAGCACCACAAAGCCCAGTTCCGTGGGCTGGAACTGTTTCTCTATGCGCTGCACATAGCCGCGCGCCTGTATGGTCTCGATGATGGGCGCATAGGTACTCGGTCTCCCGATGTCCTTCTCCTCCAGCGTCTTGACGAGAGAGGCATCATTGTAGCGCGGCGGCGGCTCTGTGAAATGCTGCTGGGGCAGCATCTTTGCCAGATTCAGCACATCCTCTGCCGCCAGTTCCGGCAGCAGGACATCCTTCTCCTTCTTCGTGACATCCACCCCGGCATAAACCGCCGTGAAGCCCGGGAACTTGAGACGGGAACCGTTGGTCTTGCAGAGATAGCGTTCTCCCGCAGCAATCGCAATGCTCATGGTATCATAGACCGCAGGCGTCATCTGGCTTGCAGCAAACCTTTGCCAAATGAGGCCGTAGAGCTTCCACTGGTCTTTCGTCAGGAAAGGCTCCACGCTTTCCGGCGTAAGCTCAATGCTCGTCGGCCGGATCGCCTCATGAGCATCCTGCGCCTTTTTTCCCGCACTGTAGATATTGGGTTTTGCAGGGACATAGTCCTTTCCAAACTGTTCCTCAATGAAATACCGCGCTTCCTGCTGAGCCAGCTCCGAAATCCGCGTGGAATCCGTGCGCATATAGGTAATGAGACCGACAGGCCCCCGTTTTCCCAATTCCAGGCCCTCATAGAGCTGCTGGGCCAGCATCATGGTCTTTCGGGAAGTGAATCCCAGTTTCCTCGCTGCATCCTGCTGCAGGCTGCTGGTGGTGAAGGGTGCCGCCGCCTTGCGCCGCCGCTGCCCCTTCTTCACCTCCTGCACCCGGAATTCCTGCTGCTCTAGGTCTTTCACCAGGGCTGTGGTATCCTTTTCATTGGACAAGGCCACTTTCTTGCCGTCCACCTGGACGAGCTCCGCATCGAACATGGCGGACTTGCCCTTCCTGAGCTTCATGCCCACGGTCCAGTACTCCTCCGAGACAAAGGCCTGTATCTCCTTTTCCCTGTCGCAGATGAGTTTCACCGTGACGGACTGCACCCGGCCGGCGGAAAGGCCTTTTCGGATCTTGCGCCAAAGGAGCGGGCTCAGCTTGTAGCCCACGATGCGATCCAGCATACGGCGTGCCTGCTGCGCATCCACCCGATCCATGTTGATGGGATGCGGGTCCTTTACCGCTGCCTGAATGGCCGGTTTCGTGATCTCGTTGAATACAATGCGGCAGTCCGTCGCAGGATCTACGCCAAGAATATAGGAAAGGTGCCAGGCAATGGCCTCCCCTTCCCGATCAGGGTCACTTGCCAGATAGATCTTATCTGCATTCTTTGCATCCTTCTTGAGCGCCTTGATGAGGTCCCCTTTTCCACGAATATTGATGTACTTGGGAGCAAAGTCCTGCTCCACGTCAATGCCGAACTGGCTCTTTGGCAGATCCCGCAAGTGGCCCATGGATGCGCGAACCATGTAGTTCCTGCCAAGATACTTCTCTATCGTCTTTGCCTTTGCCGGCGACTCCACCACCACCAAAGTTTTTTTCGCCTTCTGGCTTGCTTTTGCCTTCGCCTTTGCAGCCAAGTGTTCACTCCCTTTCCGCACGCAGGTACGCATGCGACTTGTTCTCTACCACGAGCCCCTTGAGTTCCATCTGAAGCAGCAGGAACGCAATGCTCGGCGCATCCCCATTGCCCTTGAGGCTGTATATAATCTCATCGACGGAAAGCGGATGCTCATAGGACAGGACGCTGTAGACAGCCGCTTCCTCAGGGCTGAGCTGCGGCTCCTTCCTGTTTTTTTTCCTTTTTCCTTCCGCTTTCCCATATTCCACCAGGATATCGGAAACACTGGTCACGAGCTTTGCTCCCTGCTGGATCAGATGATGGCATCCCTGGCTCGTATCCGAGAAAATGCTTCCCGGCACGGCAAACACATCCCGCCCCTCATTGAGGGCCAGCTCTGCCGTGATGAGAGAGCCGCTCCGCCTTGCCGCCTCAACGACGACCGTCCCCCGCGACAGGCCGCTGATGATGCGGTTCCGTGCTGGGAAGAACGCCGGCAACGGCTGTGTCCCCGGCTCATACTCGGAAATCACCGCGCCATGTTCAGCGATCTGCTGAAGCAGGGAACGATTCTCGGACGGGTATGCCACATCAACACCGCATCCAAGCACCGCTATCGTGCGTCCTGCCTTCAACGCTCCCATGTGGGCACAGGTATCTATGCCACGCGCTGCCCCACTGACCACAATGACACCGGAGGCCGCCAGTTTCTCCGCAAAGTCCAGTGTCACCTGCTCCCCATAGCGGCTGAACCGCCGGGAACCCACCACGGCCAGCAGGAGCGCATCCTCTTCCGGCAGCTGTCCCCGGTAAAAGAATGCCACAGGCGGGTCAAAAATTTCCTTCAGGAAAGGTGGGTACTCCTTTTCAAGTATCGAGCAAACCCGGATACCTTTCTTTTCGCAAAGCTCCGCCAATTGCTCGGGGTAATCCGGCCGACTGTGGCGCAGCGCATCCAGTGATGCAGCCAGCTTTTCTGAAAGGCCTCCGACAGAAGCAAGGTCCTTCGCCGAAGCCCGCCATATTTCCTCCCCGCCCGGAAAGACCTGCAGCAAACGCTGCAGCTGCACACTTCCCAGCCCTCCTGCCCGTTGCAAGGCAGCCAGAAAATATGCCTCCATTCCACCATCCCCTATCCAATCTCCAATCTCCAATCTCCAATATCCTTTCGATAGTTTCTTATGATACAGAAATATTCTGCATAATGCAACACTTTCCCGAAAAATTCCAGAAAAAAAACCATTTGCCGATACAAAACCGGCAAATGGCAAAAACTTTTTCCTTATTTCCTGTAGCGGGTGGTCTCGACTTCCACGTAATCAATTGGGCCGGAAATCGGCACCGAAGGCTTGCGGATGGTCGCCGTAACCGCCGTGAAATGCGGATACTTGGCCAGCAGCCTGTCACCGATATGCGCCGAAAGCGAGATCAGCAGCTGATAGCGCTTGTTCTTCACAGCATCCCCCACGATGTCATAGACCGCTGCCGTATCCACGGCATCCTTGACATCATCGGTTTCAACGGCCTTTTCATCGTCCATCTCGACCTCAACATCAATGTAGAACTTCTGTCCCTGCTCACGCTCATACTCATAGATACCATGAAACCCGTAGAACATCATATTATGGATCCTGATTTTTGCCATTGCAGTCACTCCTATTCTATAAAATCTTGTCTATAATACGTATTCGTGATAAAAAGGCAAAATCCTTCCCCTTGCCTCAAGAAAGAAAATATATTTTTCTTGCCAGATACAAGTCAAACATATATTATATGGAAGGAAAGGAGTCCTGTGTATGAGCGATCTCTTCCTTTGGCTGCTCATCCTCCTTATGGCATTCTATGCCTTTGGGGACGAATTTTTCACATAATGGGAAATGGGAGCTGACAAGCAGCTCCCATTTCCCATTTGCAAAAGCCAATATCACAAATCACACAACCCGACGGGCACCGATGTAGCAGGAACCCCAATACGAGCTGTAAAGGGAGTCAATCGCTACGCCACGGCTGGAACTCGCATTGATGAAATTCCCATCGCCCAGATAGATGCCCACATGGGAGGCTCCATAGGTATAGGTGGTAAAGAACACAAGATCCCCTGCAACGAGCTCATCCGTGGAAACCGGCATGCCCATCTCATACTGCTCGTCCGCCATGCGGGGCAGATAGATACCGGCATTTGCAAACACATAGCGCACATAGCCGGAGCAGTCAAACCCACTGGGCGTGGTTCCGCCAAACACATAGGGAACACCAATGTACTCCATGGAGGTCTGGACAATACGACGGGAAATGTAGTTGGAACCACGGCTGATCTCCGGCATGGATTTTCCCAGGAGTGCCGAATAGGTCGTTTCTCCCACAAGGCCATCCGCCTCCAGGCCAATCGACTCCTGGAATGCCTTCACTGCATCAGCCGTTGCAGGACCAAAATCCCCATCTGCCGAAACATCGTAGCCAAGATTTGCAAGCTCTCCCTGAATCTCCGCAACCTCACTGCCCTGATCCCCAACGCGGAACGCCGATGCGCTCACCACGGAAAAGCTGCAGACACAAACCAAGCACATAAGAAAAATACGAACGATCTTGTTCAAAAGGATTCTCCTCTCTTTTTTGCCAAATTTGAAAAGCCCTATCTATTTACAATCGACTCAGGCTAGGCCTTAAGTCGCTGTCTTCTGTTCCAAAAGTCCCTTATTCTTTCAGTAATTTTTCAGATTTACCCCAAACATGAAAACAGACTGTCGCAAGGACAGTCAAGTCTTTCAAAATGTCAACATGAGCAGCCAATAAGCCGGGTTTTGTTCCGCAAAGCGGCGACAATCATTTATCTAGGCCGGATGGTTGCCCATCGGCTCAAGCGACACAACCCGGAAGGTTCCGCGGGCCGCATCATCCCTTCCCTATTAGGTCTTGCTCCGTGTGAGGTTTACCAAAGCCAGCCAGTCACCTGACTGCTGGTGCGCTCTTACCGCACCTTTCCACCCTTACCGGCATGCCGGCGGTTTAAATTTCTATGGCACTATCTCTGGGGTCACCCCCGCTGGACGTTATCCAGCACACTGCCCTATGGAGCCCGGACTTTCCTCATCAGCCAAAAGGCTGCCGCGATTGCCTGAACTACTCATATCAACAGGCCTATTATACTATATCTTGTGGTTGCCTGTCAACCACAACACTAATACTGCTATAATCTTTCTCTTTTTTCCAAAAAATCACTAGGCTTATGCCATAAAATATCTTATAATAAGAATATGATTATTTTATGAAAGAGGGTAATTTTTTTGGCTACACCACATATTGCTGCAGAAAAGGGCGAAATCGCCGAGCGCATCCTTTTGCCGGGAGACCCCCTGCGGGCGAAATTCATTGCGGAGAACTTCCTGGACAATCCCAGGCAGTACACCGGCATCCGCAACATCCTCGGCTTCACGGGAACCTATAAGGGCGTCCCTGTCTCCGTGCAGGGAACGGGCATGGGAATCCCGTCCATCTCCATTTACGTCCATGAACTCATCGCGGAATACGGCGTGAAGAAGCTCTTCCGCGTCGGCACCTGCGGCGGCATGCATCCCGACATCCATCTGAGGGATGTCCTCATCGCCCAGGCGGCCTCCACGGATTCCTCCATCATCCGGAACATCTTCGGCGGCAGCATCAACTTTGCCCCCATCGCCGACTATGACCTGCTTTCCAAGGCCGTTGCCAACACGAAGAAACTGAACCTTCAGGCGCGGGTGGGCAACATCATCTCCGTGGACAGGTTCTACGACAAGGAAATCGACAGCGAAAAGCTCCGCCAATACGGCATCCTCGCTGTGGAAATGGAAGCCGCCGCTCTCTACCTCCTCGCCGCCCAGTTCCATGTGCAGGCCCTTGCCCTCTTCACCGTCAGCGACCACCTCTTCACCGGGGAGGCATGCAGCGCCGAGGAGCGCCAGACCAGCTTCAACGACATGATCAGGATTGCGCTGGAAACGGCAATCGAGGACTGAAAGGGGAAACATCCATGAAAAAATGCATCGTTGTCGTGGACATGCAGAACGACTTCATCGATGGCAGCCTCGGCACAAAAGAAGCGCAGGAAATGCTACCGCGCCTTGTAAAGAAACTGGAAAGGGAAACAGATGCCGCATTGGTATTCACCCAGGATACCCACTCTGCCGACTATCTGGAAACCCAGGAAGGGAAGAATCTCCCGGTCAAGCACTGCATCAAACCCGAAAAGGGCTGGGAAATCTCCCCTGTGCTGAAGCCCTTCGCCGAAAAAGCCGCTGCCATCGTGGAAAAGCCCACCTTTGGCTCCACAAAACTGCCCGATGCGGTCCGCGGTTTCGACGAGATCGAGCTCGTGGGACTCTGCACGGATATCTGCGTCATCTCCAACGCCCTTCTCCTCAAGGCCTTCTACCCGGAAAAATCCATCTCCATAGATGCCTCCTGCTGCGCAGGCGTCACCCCGGAAAGCCATGAGAATGCGCTGGGCGCGATGAAAATGTGCCAGATCCGGGTGCACTAAAGGGACTTCAATTTTCATGCAAACAAGAACACCGATCAAATCAGCATTCGATTGTTGATTTGATCGGTGTTTTATCTTTATCAGTGAGAAGTCATTCCTTGTTATCTTTCTCCTCATCCAATTTCGCCAACGCCTTCATGCCGAACAGGTCATGGATTTTCCCTCGTGCCTGCGCCTTGATCTCATCCGTGATGTACACCTGCGCCAGGACCAGGGCAACACCGATGGCCATGGCATCATCGGCATACCCCGCAATCGGCGTGAAATCGGGAATCAGGTCGATTGGAGAAATGAGATAGCCCAATGCGGCATAGATGCCGGCTTTCACCTGCATGGGACAGTTCGGTGACTGTGCCACATAGAAGAGCTGGAGTGCCTTATAGACGAGCTTCAAGCCGATGGAGGAAACATTGTCCTTGATTTTCGTCCAAAGACCGTCCTCCGAATAATCCTCCGCATACTTCTCCACATCAATATCGCGAAGCTCTTGTTCCTTTGCCTTGTCATCCATAAACAATCCCTCGTCTCATATCTCTTCCGCTGTGAGGATGGCCTCTATCTTGACGCTGGATTCCCGGTTGAGGTCGATGAATTTGTTATCGCCAACCTGGACAACGGGAAGGGAGTTCACACGGCTTTCGTCAATGTAGACGATGCGCCCCTTCTCCCCCGTACTGAGGCTCACCCAGTTGCCGTTTAGGGAATGGCACAGATTCCGTATGAAATAGACACCGTACTCCGTGTCCAATTTCCCCGACAGCACATCCTCGTAGAGAATATTGAACACGTCAAAGGGGGAGCGCCGCTTCGCATAGGCCCTGTCCGCCGCCATGGCATCGTAGATGTCCAGCAGGGCGATGATCAGGGCGAATTCGTTGATCTGGTCCCGCTTGACGCCATTAGGATACCCGGAGCCATCACAACGCTCATGGTGCTGCAGCACTCCAAAGAGAATATCCCTCTTGTCCTTCAGTGGGCCAAGCTTCAGCATATTATACCCATGCTCCGGATGCTTCTGGATCGTCCGAAACTCCTCCGGCGTAAGCTTCCCATGCTTGTTCAGGATATCAGGAGAAATGATCTGTTTGCCCACATCATGAAGGAGCGCGGAGGTCACAAAGTCCACCTGCCTGTCCATCGGCCACCTTCTCCACTTCCCCATAAGCCCGGCCAATATGGCGACATGCATACAATGATGGATCAGATAATCCCCGCTGCGGGACATATTGTGTATCTGGGAGACCGCCTTTGCCCCATCGCAAAGCTTGGAAAGGATCTCGTCGGCAACAATGGCGTGAAGTTCCTCCATATCCAGGGGCTCGTCCTCCAGCAAGTCCATGAAAATCTGAAATACCCGTGCATGCACAGTCTCATAGCAAGTCACGTAGGAATTATCCAGCAAATGCTCCTTGCCCGGAACATTTATTTTCTCACGTTCTTTCTCCTCGATGTATACCGTAAAGATTGGCCGGTCCATCAAAGAAAGGATCTGGTTCTCTGTCAGGACAGTCCCCGTCCCGATCAGCACATTCGCATTGGTGTCCAGCACATCGCGGCCAACCACCATGCCTGGACGCAGGGACTCCAGATTATATGCCTTCAACACGTGAATCCACCTCTTTTGCAGACAGGAGTTCTGAAACTGCATAATCTATACTATGCCATCTATATGTTATATTTGACAAAAAACTCATTCTTCCTGTCGAAAGAAAAATTTTTACTTCACCACGATATTCACGAGTTTCTTCGGCACACAGATGACCTTCACGACAGTCTTGCCCGCCGTGAGTTCCTGCACGCGGGGCTGCTCCATGGCAATCTTCTCCATGGCGGCGCGGTCCACATCCGCCGGGACAGACAGCTTGTCACGAACCTTGCCATTGATCTGGAGAACGAGCTCTATTTCGTCCTTCACAGTAGCAGCCTCGTCATAAGATGGCCACTTCTGCCGATGGACACTCCCTTCCGCAAAGAGAATGGACCAAAGCTCCTCCGTGATATGAGGCGCAAAGGGAGCCAGCATGCGCAGGAGGGCATCCGCAAGCTCCCGCGCAAGGCCGGCATTGATTTCCTTGTCCTGGAAGCCATAGAAGGCATTCACCAATTCCATGATGGAGCTGATGGCCGTGTTGAACATGAACCTGTCCCTCACGTCCTCCGTGACCTTGCGAATGGTCATGTGGAGCACGCGGCGAAGATCCTTCTCTTCCTTCGTGAGAGCCGACACATCGTATTCCTTCGGGGCATTCCTGATGGTATCCTCGAACCGCCCCAAAATGCGCCATACGCGGCCCAGGAAGCGGAAGGCTCCCTCCACGCCCTGGTCGCTCCATTCCAGGTCGCGGTCCACCGGGGCAGCGAAAAGAATGAAGAGACGGGCCGTATCCGCGCCGTACTTGCCGATGATCTCCTCCGGGGAAACCACGTTTCCCTTGGACTTGGACATCTTTGCCCCATCCTTGATGACCATGCCCTGAGTCAAAAGATTCGTGAAGGGCTCGTCGAAGTCTACCAGCCCGGCATCCTTCAAAACCTTGGTGAAGAAGCGGGAATACAGCAGGTGAAGGATGGCATGCTCAATGCCGCCGATGTACTGGTCCACCGGTGCCCAGTAGTTCACCTTGTCCTTGGCAAAGGGCTCCTTGTCATTCTTGGGATCTGCATAGCGCAGGAAGTACCAGGATGAGCAGATGAAGGTATCCATCGTGTCCGTTTCACGCTTCGCATCCGCGCCGCACTTGGGGCACTTGCAGTTCACGAATTCCTCGCACTGTGCCAAGGGAGACACCGCCCCCTGCTCGAACTTCACATTCTCCGGCAGACGCACGGGAAGGTCTTCCTCGGGAACCAGAACCTCGCCGCAGTGCGGGCAATGGATGACGGGAATCGGCGCACCCCAGTAGCGCTGGCGGGAAATCAGCCAATCCCGCAGACGATAGTTCACCCGGCGCTTGCCAAAGCCCTGGGCTTCCGCCTCGTCAATGATGGCCGACATGGCCTTGTGCATTTCCATGCCCGTGAACTTGCCGGAATTGACGAGAACGCCTTCCTTCTCCACATAGGCCGCCGTCATTTCCTCCAGCTTGAGTTCCTTGTCCTTCGGCTGCAGTGTCAGGATCTTGTCAATGCCGTACTTCGTCGCGAACATCCAGTCGCGCTGGTCGCCGGAGGGAACGCCCATGACCGCGCCCGTGCCGTACTCCGCCAGCACATAGTTCGTCACCCAGATCTGCACCTTGTTTCCATTGAAGGGATTGATGCAGTAGCAGCCTGTGAAAATGCCTTCCTTCTCCGACTCACTGGAAGTCCTCTCGATCTCCGACTGGCTGCGCACCTTCTTGCAGAAGGCCCGGATCTCCTCCGCCTTCGGATTGTTTTCGCAGATCTTCTCCACCAGAGGATGCTCCGCCGCCAGCGCAAGGAAGGTAATGCCGTAGGAGGTATCGGGACGCGTGGTGTAGACAGGAATCTTCTCTCCCAGCTCCGGCGCATCCAATGTGAACTCCAGTCCCTCGCTGCGCCCGATCCAGTTCTCCTGCATGATCTTGACCCGTTCCGGCCATCCCTTGAGCTTTTCCAGATCCTTCAGCAGCACATCCGCATAATCCGTGATCTTCAGGAACCACTGGGAAAGGTCCTTCTTGTGCACCTCGGAATCGCACCGCCAGCACTTCCCCTCGATGACCTGCTCATTGGCAAGCACCGTGCCACAGGTATCACACCAGTTGACGGAAGCCTTTTTCTTGTAGGCCAGCCCCCTCTTGTAGAAGAGCTCGAACAGCCACTGGGTCCACTTGTAGTATTCCGGCCCGCAGGTCATGACCTCCCGCTCCCAATCGTAGGAAAGGCCCATCTCCTTCTGCTGGCGTTCCATGTTCTCGATGTTCTTGTAGGTCCATTTCGCGGGATGCACACCGTTCTTGATGGCGGCATTCTCCGCAGGCATGCCAAAGGAATCAAAGCCCATGGGATGCAGGACATTGTAGCCTTCCATGGTCTTGTAACGCGCCAGGACATCGCCGATGGAGTAATTCCTCACATGTCCCATATGGAGATTCCCCGAAGGATACGGAAACATCTCCAATGTATAGTATTTGGGCAGGGACGGGTCCATCTCCGTGCGGTAGACATCCTCTTCCTGCCACTTCTTCTGCCATTTCTTCTCGATTGTCTGCGGCGAATACTTTTCCATGAAAAAACCTCCTAAACAAAAAACAAGCCCCGGCCGAAGATTCCGGCCAGGGACGAAAATTCGCGGTACCACCCTGTTTGGCAGACAGCTCTGCCCTCTCAACATCGTAACGTGATGAGCGTCACCGGATTTCCCCGATGCTCCTCCGCAGCGAGTTCAAGCGCCCCGGCCGCCAGCTTCCATCCACCGCTGGCTTTCTATAGACCTTCCCGCCCTACTGCTCTGCTTCACAGGATTTCACAACATTTTGTATTATAACGCATAGTTCAAATTTTGCCAAGGGCAAAATATACATTTTATCGTTTCGACAGGGCTTGTCCCTGTCATAACGCATTGTTCAGATTTTGCCAAGGGCAAAATATACAAATTATCGTTTCGACAGGGCTTGTCCCTGTCATAACGCATTGTTCAAATTTTGCCAAGGGCAAAATATACAAATTATCGTTTCGACAGGGCTTGTCCCCGTCTTTAACACATTGTTTCCGACAGCACCGCTAACGCCACCGCGATGTCTCCCGTGACCGGGTTCATGCCGATCCGCCGGGCGAAGAAATGCGCCATGGAGCCATCCGGCAGTTCTTCATCGTAGAAAGAACGGTTCCCCTGTTCACAGCAGGCCTGCACGACATTGCGCCTGAAAATGTCGCCATATTTCTCAAAAGACACGATCTTTTCGGACAGTTCGACAGAAAAGCATCGTTTGACGAAATCCCGGTAAGACGGATTTCCCCTCACAAAGCGGTAAGTATCGCCCCTGACTTCGAGAATGCCAATGGGAATCGTATTGAATGCCCTGTGGAAAGCATCCTTCTCCTCCCTGGCGATTGCGGCAAAATCGAAGAGATTGATGCGGCCGATGGAGTCATGATAGGAAGATTCCTCGGGATTTTCATATCCGTCCTCTTTATGTGCCTTATGCCATTCCAGCACCTGGGCAAAGGGAACCGGCTTGCTGAAATAGTAGCCCTGCAGTTTGGGACAGCCGGCTTCCTGCAGGAACCTCACCTGATCCTCGGTTTCCACACCTTCACAAACCGTTTCCACATTCAGGGCCATCGCCATCTTGATCAGCTCGGACAGAATGATCCTGCCGTTTTGGCTCTCATCGAGCTTGCGCATAAAGCCCATATCGAATTTGATCAGATCGAACCGGATGCCCCGAAGGACGTCAAGGGAAGAATAGCCGCTGCCGAAGTCGTCCATCCACACGGCGAAGCCGAGTGCCTGGAACCGCTCGACCTGCTCCTTCATGAACTCGAAATCCTTTCCAATCACACTCTCCGTGATTTCAACGTTGATCCTGTCGCGTCTGACACCCGCTGCGTCCACGCGCTTCCGGACCTCCTCCACGATGTCGCAGGCATCGAAGTCGGACCTGGAAAGGTTGACAGAATGGGGAACCGTATGGATTCCCTCCGCTTCCTTTGTCCTGATGTCTTGCAGAACCTGCTCCAGCACATACAGATCCAGCTTATAGATAAGCCCCTCATCTTCCAGATACGGAATAAAGTCGATGGGAGGCAGGAATCCCTTGACCGGGTCGATCCATCGCGCCAGCGCTTCCTCATCACAGATCATGCCGGTTGCCGCCCGCACAATCGGCTGGTAATAGACCTGGATCCATTTTTCCGCAATGGCCCTGTCAATATTCTCAAGAATGTACTGTTTCTTTATGATATTGTCGCTAAGCACCTGACTGTAATAATTGAAGGTGGAAGAATAGCTTCCCTTGATTTCGTCACAGGCAATCTTTGCCTTGTCATAGGCTGCGGTGACCGGAACGTTTCCAATGCGGGCCGGATAGATTCCGATACGGATGGGAAGCCGTTTTTTCGCCTCCGCCTCCTTTTCGTGCCATTCCTCAAACAGGTGGCCAAGAGATTCCTCAAGATTGTTTTCCTCCGCAACCACAGCGAAATGGTCAGCCCCGATCCGGCAACAGTTCTCATTGCAGAACATGCTGCTCAACAGCTTGGCAAAGGCGCGCAGCAAGCCATCCCCCTCCGCAAAGCCATGCTTGTAATTGTAATGCTTCATCCCGGCGAGATTGATATAGAGGAGCACAGGGCTTTTCCCCTCATCCTGCATTTCTTTTCGCGCAATTTCCGCCAGTTCAAAGAAATACGTCATGCTGGGAAGTCCGGTCAGATAGTCGTAGCGGTTCGCCTTCAGGATGCTCTCTGCATGGAGCACGTTATGCATGAGCCGGTTCAGTCCCGAGGAATCTTCTTCCGTGTACTCGCCTTCGTCCATATACCAGACATGGGCAATCCGCTCCCCTGTCCCGGTGATCACATGCTCACCAAGAGAATGGATGATGAGATATTCATCCGTTCCTCTTTTCTTTGTCCGATAAATCGTTTCATACCTTCCGCCCTGCGTGGCAAACTGGATGGCACTGTCGGCAATGCGCGCAGCATCGTCCGGGTGGACGTTCTTGTACATGTCATGGTCCATGTCGTAATACGCCTGCGCGCGGTCCTTGTATCCGAACAGTCTGCAAAACCCGTCCGAAAGGGCAAGAGTAACAACTTTCTTATTGAGGAGCTGATAGACAGCGAAAGGCTGCCTCAGCCCTTCAATAAAATCCATCTGTTCCTTCGTGAATTCGTACTTTCCCATACACCAAACGCCGCCCCCTCTCGTGGTCTCGGAATCCTTTCCGCAATTTCATCTTTATTTATTCGATATCCCACAAGGGATTTCCTGCCGGAAGCCAGAAGCCTTAACCAAAATCTGCATATGTTGGAAGATTTTGCCTTTGGCAAAATTTGAACAATACGTTATAATATAGGATAGAAAAATACTTCAAGGAGGCGAAGACATGAGAAAAGAACATGATTTTTTGGGCGAGCTTGAGGTTCCCGATGATGTCTACTATGGCGTGCAGACCATGCGGGCCATCGAGAATTTCAGCATCACGGGCAGGAGACTCGACGAGGCGTGGAATGGGCCATCGACAGCATCCGCCTCATCAACATGGGCGGCACCGCAGTCGGGACGGGGCTCAATGCGGAGCCCGCCTATATCAAGGCCGTCGCCCGCAAGCTCCGCGAGATCACGGGGGAGAATTTCGAAACCTCCACGAACATTTGACCAGCCTCCTGCTCGACTTTTTGCGGATGTGACCGTGCCATTCCCCTCCCATGGAGGGGGCCGCCAAGGTGACGGGGTGGTTTATGAAGAGGAACTATGCTATACTGGACACAAGAAGAAGCACATGTCATGGAAAGAGGGTATGTCTGGAGCGGGGATAGGAGAAGCCCAAGCGAAGTGGAAATTTTATAGCATCCAACACCAGAGCCCCGCAGTCTTCCCTGCGGGGCTCTTTATCTTGTTACACCAGGGGTTATTGAGAATCATTCTGTTTCCGGCCAATGTTCCACCATGGACTTTACGATTGCTGCTCCCCGTGCTGCAGCCTTTCGTGCAAACTCATCGAAGGACATTTGGCTGCTGTCATCCGCCTTGTCCGATATGGCGCGGATGATGACGAAAGGAACACCGCTGAGATAGCAGGCATGGGCAACCGCTCCGCCCTCCATCTCGACACAGGAGCCGCCAAACTCCCGAATGATCTCCTCCTTTTTCGCCTGGGAAGATATGAACTGGTCGCCGGAGCAGATCCTGCCCTCCATCGCCCGAATGTCCGGCGCGGCCTCCTTCACGGCCTGCAGCGCCTGTTTCCGCAACTCCATGGAGGCGGGGAAATTCTGCATGTTGATGTAAGGATGCTCGCCCTTCCTGAATCCAATTTGGGAAACATCGAAATCATGCTCCACGGCCTCCGTCGATATGACCACATCCCCTATATCCAGCTTCGCATCCAGGGAACCGGCCGCCCCCGTGTTGATGACATGGGTCACATGAAAATCATCCACGAGAATCTGAGCGCAGATGGCAGCGCTCACCTTGCCGATGCCGCAGCGCACGATGACAACATCCTTATTGCCCAGCTTCCCCTCATAGAATTCCATGTTCGCCTTTTTCTCCACATGGGAAACCGCCGCATCCGCCTTCAGCGAATCGACCTCCATATCCATTGCCCCGATAATCCCGATCTTCATCAACGATCCACCTCCAAATATTCCCGCAATACCTTTTCCATCAGCTTCACATCGGCATCCACGCCTGTCCAGAGCCGGAAGGCGGCCGCCCCCTGCCCTGCCAGCATCCCTTCCCCGTTCAATACCGGGTGTCCAAGAGAGGCTGCCTCGCGCAAAAGCCTTGTCTCCGCCGGGGTGTAGATGATATCGTAGACAAACGCATCCTTCCCCAGGCAGGAAAGCCTCACGGGCGGCATATCATCCACATGGGGATGCATCCCCAAAGGGGTGGTGTTGACCAGAAGCCCCGCGTCCGCCAGCCTGCCCAGAAATGCTTCGCTTTCCCAGTGGAAGGCCTCGATCTCCACATATTTCCGGAAGAGTTCCACCAGGGGCTTCACCTTTTCCGGATTGCGGACGCCAATGGACACCCGTGCCGCCCCATGCTTTGCCAACGCCCAAAGGACAGCCCTGGCGGCTCCTCCGGCTCCCAGGACGCATACCTGTTTCCCTGCCACCTCAAAGCCGGTATCCTGCAGTGCATGGATGAAACCGGCGGCATCCGTGTTGTACCCCCGCAGGAAACCGTCCTCGTTGACCACCGTATTCACCGCCCCGATGATACGGGCATCCTCATCGATCCCATCCAGCAGGGGCATGATGGCGGACTTGTGGGGAATGGTCACATTAAAGCCGCGGAACTGCAGGGCACGAAGCCCCTCCACCGCAGCAGGGAGCTTCAAGGGCTCCACCGGCAGGGCAACATAGGCATAGTCCAGCCCCGCTTCCTCAATGGCCGCATTCTGGAGCACCGGGGACAGGGAATGGGCAATCGGCCAGCCCATGACCCCAAGATTCCTGGTCTTTCCCGTGTACATCAGATCACCCCTCACCCATGCTGCTTCCGCGTTTCATGGAGCAGACTCATTTTCAGTTCATAATAATCCGGCGTCATATCAAGATAGTGGCGGTGGGGATTCTCGAACCTCTGCTCCTCCTGCCAGATCTCGTGGTCCAGCTGATACTTCACATAGTCACGGATCTCATCCAGGGAGGGCAGTTCCTCCACCCGCTTCCCATCCTTGATATAGAGCTTGCGAAGATTTTTTGCAGTGACTCCTTCAAAATACCGGTTTTTCCAGGGCTTCTGCGGATCCACATAGCGGCAGGGCTGGCTCATATCCACCTTCTCGCCGCAGATCGCCAGCAGGTCCGCCACCGCATGCCCATCCCCGTCATAGACACGATAGACATCCTTCCTTCCGGGATTCGTGATCTTCTCCACATTCTCCGAAACCTTGAGGCGGGGCGTGAACTCCTTCCCATCCCCCACAGCGGACAGCTTGTAAACCGCACCGAACACAGGCTGGGATTTTGCCGTGATGAGGCGTTCCCCCACACCGAAGCTGTCAATACATGCGCCCTGGTTCAAAAGGGAAGCTATGGTGAACTCATCCAGACTGTTGGAAACGACGATCTTGCAGTCCGACAATCCGGCCTCGTCCAGCATGACGCGCACCTTCTTGGAAAGATAGGCCAGGTCGCCGGAGTCAATGCGGATTCCCTTGAGCCTTTTGCCCATGGGTTCCAGAACCTCACGGGAAACCCGGATGGCATTGGGAATGCCCGAATGTATGACATCATAGGTATCCACGAGGAGCAATGTGGCATCCGGATAGGTTTCCGCATACTTCTTGAAGGCCTCAAACTCATCCCCATAGAACATCACCCAGCTATGGGCCATCGTCCCGCTGATGGGAATGCCGAACATCTGCCCCGCAGACACCGTGGCCGTGCCGACAACGCCGCCGATATAGGCAGCCCTCGCACCATAGGTAGCGGCATCCATGTTGTGGGCCCTGCGCGCACCAAAATCGGAAACCGCCCGGTCCCCTGCAGCGCGGACAATGCGGCGGGCCTTCGTCGCAATGAGGGATTGGTGGTTGATCTGGGCCAGGATGGCCGTCTCCACCAACTGGGCATCGATCAGGGATGCCTCCACGGTCAATATCGGTTCATCGGGATACATGATGGTTCCCTCGGGGAAGGCATAGATATCCCCCTGGAAACGGAACTCCTTGAGATACGAAAGGAATTCCCCGGAAAACAGGTTCTGCTCACGGAAGTATGCGATATCCTCCTCAGAGAAGTGCATGTTTTCCACGTACTCAATGACCTGCTCCAGCCCGGCAAAAATGGCAAATCCGCCCTCATCGGGATTCGTCCGATAGAATACATCAAAGACCACCTTCTTGTCTGCATCCACATCGCGGAAATAGCCATTGGCCATGGTCATCTCATAGAAATCCATCATCATGCTGATATTGCGATTATCAAACTGTGTCATAAACGGCTCCCATCATCTCTAACCTGCAACCTATTATGCAGGAACATTACCACATCATTCTAATTATACAACTTCCGGCCTGCTTCGTCACTAAAATCCTATGGATATATGGAAAATTTATGGCAGGCATTGTATAATAGAGGGGATTTTATTTTTTATGACGGGGGACACAAGAATGCAAAAAATCGCAATCTACGGCAAGGGCGGCATCGGAAAATCCACCATGACCAGCAACCTTTCCGCCGCATTTGCCCGGCTCGGCAAAAAAGTCATACAGATCGGATGCGACCCCAAGGCCGACTCCACCATCAACCTCCTGGAGGGCAAGCCCCTCATGTCCGTCATGGGCTACATGCGGGAAAAGGACCACCCGCCGGAGCGGCTGGAGGAAATCTCCCGCGTCGGCTTCGGCGGCGTCCTCTGCATCGAGACAGGAGGGCCTACCCCCGGCCTTGGCTGCGCCGGACGCGGCATCATCGCCACCTTCAACATCCTGGAGGAAATGGACCTCTTCGATACCTTCCAGCCCGACATCGTCCTTTACGATGTCCTGGGGGATGTGGTCTGCGGCGGCTTTGCCGCTCCCATCCGCGAGGGCTATGCCGAAGATGTCCTCATCGTGACCTCCGGGGAGAAGATGGCCCTTTACGCCGCCAACAACATCGCGACTGCCGTGGAGAACTTCGCTGACCGCGGCTATGCAAAGGTTCGCGGCATCCTTCTCAACCGCCGCAACATCCCGCAGGAGGAGGAAAAGGTGAAAGCCTTCGCCGGGGAGCATCACCTTTCCATCATCGCCGATATGCCCCGAAGCGATGACATCAATCACTTTGAAGACATGGGAAAGACCGTCATCGAAGGGAATCCCCATCTCGAAATCAGCAGGAAATTCCTGGAACTGGCAAGACGCCTTTCCGATGACCATAAGGATCAGCCGAGGTAATCATGGAGAAGAATCCCTATTCCATTTCAATCAAAGACCTGCATGCCGCAGGTCGCGACAACATTCCCAAGGAACTGCAGACGGATACCCATCTCATCTTCAACTCCCCTGCGGCACTGGATTTCAATTCCCCCGGTGCCCAGGGGTTCGGGGTCAAGAGGGCAGGACTTTCCATCCCGGGCTCCATCATGCTCCTGATATCCCCCGGATGCTGCGGGCGCAATACCGCCGCCTTGAAAGCCCCCGGGAAATTCGGGGAACGGTTCGCCTATCTCCTCCTCGATGAGAATGACATCGTGACGGGACGCCATCTCACGAAAATCCCTGCCGCCATACAGCTTTTCGTGGAAAGCCGCCCCGAGATTCCCAGCGCCGTCATGCTTTGCATCACCTGCGTCGATGCCCTTCTCGGCACCGACATGGACCGCATCTGCCGCAAAGCCATGGAAACCGTGCATCTCCCTGTGCTTCCCTGCTACATGTACGCCCTGACGCGGGAAAGCCATCGCCCACCCATGGTCGCTGTCCGGGAAACCGTTTATTCCCTGCTCCGCCCCGGCAAGAAACAGGCAAACGCCGTGAATCTTCTGGGGTTCTTTGCTCCCCTGCAGGAGGACACCGAGCTCTATCCCCTGCTCCGCCACACGGGACTGCGGCATGTCCGCGAACTTTCCCGCTGCCGGAACATGGAGGAATACCACGAGCTCTCACGGGCGAATTTCAATCTCGTGCTGAATCCCGAGGTCCGCGGCGCGGCGCGCTGGCTTGAGCAGAACCTCGGGATTCCTTCCGTGGAACTCACACGCCTCTACCAGATCGACAAGATCCACACCCAGTACCAGATTCTCGCCATGACCCTCAAGACCCGCATCGTCGATGTGAGCTGGTTCACCGATGCACAGGCCGTGGTGAACCAGTTCTGCCGTGCCCATGGAAAGGAAGTCCTGGCCGTGGGCAGCCGTCTCAACGGCAATGCCTTTGAGATTGCCCTTGCCATGGTGCGCTATGGGCTCATCGTTGCCGAAATCTATGCCGAGCCCACCCCCTACGACTATTTCTACATCAAGAAGCTGGCGAAGCTCAGCCCAAAAACCCGGGTCTACAGCAATCTTTCCCCCACGATGCTCCACTATCGTTCCGAGGGAAAGAACATCACCCTTGCCCTGGGCGCCGATGCCTGCTATTACCATCCGACTGTGGCACATGTCCCCTTCAACGAGGAACAGCAGCCCTTTGGCTACAATGGTGTCAAACGCCTTTTCAACGCCATGCAGTCAGCACTGGAGAAAGCCGACAGAAAGGAGGTGCGTCCATGAAAGGATTGCGTTTGTTCCTCTCCCCCTTTGCCCCCGACGATTCCGGTGCTGCCTCTGTCTTCCATGCCCTCGGGGGGCTTGTCATCATCTGCGATGCGGGTGGCTGTGCAGGGAATATCTGCGGCTTCGATGAGCCCCGCTGGGAAACCTCGACTGCCCGAAGCGCCGTCTTCAGCGCCGGGCTTCGGGATATGGATGCCATCCTTGGCCGGGACGACCGCCTCATCGAAAAGCTGGAGACTGCCTGCATGCAGCTGGAACCGTCTTTTGCCGCCATCATCGGCACTCCTGTCCCTGCCGTCATCGGCACGGACTACCTCGGACTCAAACGGCTTGCCGAGCAGAGGCTGAAACTGCCTGTCGTGACCGTGGATACCGATGGCACAAAACTTTACGATGAGGGCATCGGCAAGGCCTACCTGAACCTCTTCAAGACCTTTGCCGAAAAGGAGTCAAGTGCCCCGAACGGCACCGTTGGCATCCTCGGCGCAACGCCCCTGGATTTCCCTCTGGACGCTCCCTGGGAAAATCTTCGCCAAGAGCTCCTTGCGGAGGACTGGCGGCAAGTGGCCATCTACGGCGTCGACGAGGGCATCGAGTCCTTCCGCCGCGCCGGCGGCAACAGCCGGAACCTCGTGGTCTCCACATCGGGCCTCACTGCGGCACGCTACCTGGAGAGATCCTTTGGCACGCCCTTTGACATCTTCTACCCCTTTGCCGCCGAGGAACTCAAGCATGCCATCGACCAGAGTGGCAAGATGATTTCCCTGGACTGGAAGAAGATCCTGATCCTCCATGACCAATTCCATTCCAATGCGCTCCGGCAAGAGCTTCGCCAGTTCCTTCCCGGCTCCATCATCGTCTGCGGCACCTGGTTCCAGCAGCACACGAAGCATGCCGAGGAACAGGACAAGCGGTTCCGGGAGGAGGATGAGTTCCAGATGTACGTGCGGGAGCAGGATTTCGACTGCATCTTCGCCGACCGGGACTTCCTGCGGGCCATCCCCTTCTACCAGAAGGACTTCATCGATCTCCCCCACTTTGCTGTATCTGGAAGCCGGTGATCCCATGTCATACCTCAACATAAAGATATATGGCATCGTGCAGGGCGTCGGGTTCCGCCCCTTCGTGAGCCGCCTTGCCGATGAATGCGGAATCCTTGGCACGGTCTGCAACAAGGGCCCCTATGTGGAAATCTTCGCCCAGGGGACCCCTGTTGCCCTGGAAAATTTCATCCACGGGCTTCATCACCGCGCCCCGGAACGCTCCACCATCCTCAAGATCGACGTGGCGGAACTCCACGAGGATGCTTCCTTTTCCCGCTTCGACATCGTGGAGAGCGCAAAGGAGCAGGGGGATATCTTCGTCTCTCCCGACATCGCCACCTGCGAAAAGTGCAGGAAGGAGCTCTTCGACCCTCAGAACCGCCGTTACCTCCATCCCTTCATCAACTGCACCGCCTGCGGCCCGCGCCTCACCATCCTCGACGCCATGCCCTATGACCGGGAGCGCACCAGCATGGGGGAATTCCCCATGTGCGAAGCCTGCCATGAGGAATACACCTCCCCGGAGAGCCGCCGCTACGATGCGCAGCCCGTCTGCTGCAACGACTGCGGCCCTGAGGTATACATCATCGACAGCACCCAGCGGGGCGCGGATGCCATCCGACGCACCCGCCGCACCATCGCCGATGGCGGCATCGTTGCCATCAAGGGCATCGGCGGCTTCCATCTCTGCTGCGATGCCACCAACGAGGATGCCGTCCGCCGCCTGCGCCGGTTGAAGCACCGGCCCGTCAAGCCCTTTGCCGTCATGCTCCGCGACATGGACAGCATCCGGCAGGAATGTTTCGTGGAACAGGGACAGGAAGAATTTCTCGACGGACACCAGAAGCCGATCCTCCTGCTCAAGCGGCGCCCCAAAGGCAGCATCGCCCCCAGTGTCGCTCCCGGCAATCCCAAGATTGGCGTCATGCTGCCCTATGCCCCGGTACAGCTCCTCCTTTTTGACTATCCCGACGGCCTTTCCATGCCCCATGCCCTTGTCATGACCAGCGGCAACCCCTCCGGCGCCCCCATCTGCCACACGGATGATGAGGCAAGGGAGGCTCTGGGAGGCATGTGCGACTGCATCCTCTCCCACAACCGCAGGATACGGCTCCGCGCCGATGACTCCGTCATGGACTGGATGGACGGGAAGCCCTACATGATCCGCCGCAGCCGCGGTTTCGCGCCCCTGCCCTTCATGCTGGGCGAAGATTTCAAGGGGAAGGTGCTTGCCATCGGAGGCGAGCTGAAAAACACCTTCTGCCTCGCCAGCAACCATCTGTTCTACCCCTCTCCCTACATCGGGGACATGACAGATCTCAGGACAGTGCTCGCCCTCAAGGACTCCGTGCAGCTCATGGAATCCCTGCTGGAAAACCGCCCTTCCATCGTCGCCTGCGACCTGCATCCACGCTACAACACAACGACGGTGGCAGAGGAAGCGGGGCTTCCCCTGTTCCCCGTCCAGCATCACTATGCCCATATCCTTTCCTGCATGGCAGAGAATGACCATCCGGGCCCCGTCATCGGCATATCCTTTGACGGCACGGGCTACGGCGGGGACGGGACCATCTGGGGGGGCGAGATCCTTCGCGCCGATTACGAGGGCTATGCCCGCCCGGGCTCCATCCAGCCCTTCTGCCAGGCAGGCGGTGACAAAGCCTCCCGGGAGGGCTGGCGCATCGCCGTATCCCTCATCTACGAGCAATGCGGAAGGAACAAGGAAAAGACCGGAAACATCGTGAGGAAACTGGATCTCTGCACCCCGGAGGAACTTTCCGCCCAGTTCTTCCTGCTGGACAACCAGATCAACTGCATCACCTCCACCAGCGCAGGGCGTCTCTTCGATGCCGTCAGCGCAATCCTGGGCATACGAAAGGCCTCCACCTTCGAGGGGGAGGCCTCCATGTACCTGGAATTTGCCGCAGAGGAATGGGAAGATGCGCAGGATGAGCCACAAAAGGAAGCCTGTTCCGGCATCCATGACTTGCAGGAATCCTCCCTGCAGACTGCTGGGGACGGCCGCCTGCTGCTCCCCACCCTTCCCCTGTTCCGCTGCCTCTTGCAATCGTATCTGGAAGGTCAATCCAAAGAACGGCTTGCCTATCTCTTCCATGACCGGCTTGCAGGGCAGGTCCAAAGGGCATGCAGTCATCTGCGGGACACAGAGCATCTCTCTGTGGTTGCCCTGAGCGGCGGCGTCTTCCAGAACCATCTGCTCACGCGCCTGACCAAGGAAAAGCTCACGAAAGACGGCTTCACCGTCCTCCTCCACAGCCTCATCCCGCCCAATGACGGAGGAATCTGCCTTGGGCAGGCCGTTGCCGCAATGCACCATATCAGGACTGCACCCAAAGCCGCTGATATTTCTCCATCTGCCGGGCAAGATGCTGCACCATATTCTTCCCAATCTGGGGATACTTCACCATAAGGTCATTCATTTTAGAAAGGGGATACAGCAGGATTTCTGCTTCCTCGGTCAAAACCTCAACGGAGAAATGGGATTTCTTGTCGGAAAGCATGATCGTCTCATTGGCCCAGTCGCCTTCCTTCAGGATATCCAACGTATTGTACCACCCATCTCCTGTATCGATATTCCGCGCCAGCTTTCCCGCAGCAATGAAGATCAGGTTTTCTTCCATGACGGCGCCGGAAATGCGGTCTCCCTCGAACATTGTCTCCAGATGCGACTTTCCCATGAATTCCTGGAGGAACCCGGAGCCGGTCCCATGCAGCAGTCTCAGCCGCGAAAGGACATCCTGCACCCGTGCCGCACGGTCCTCCTTGTGGCGCTCTGCCTCGGCTTCCTTGTCCATGTCGAGGCGCTTTTCCAGACGTTCCATGAAGGAATCCATGGGCAGGTTCCAGTCCGTGAGCATCTGCTGCAATACGAACAGGTACCGGTTCGCCAGAAGCAGGTCTCCCGAAGGCATAACACGGTTTTCATCATACATAAGAGAAAAGGACACACTCTGTTCCCCGTATTGGAAATAAACGCCCAGCCTGGTTCCCTGCGCATCCCATGAATTCCTCGCGACAAATGCGCCGCCGGGTTCCGCAGGGATTTCCGAGTATTTCTGCTCTTCCACCATGAAGTCATAGAAGCTCAAAAAATGGTCGAACATCCTCTCTCCCGCCAATTCCCGCATATCTTCCCAGTCAAAGCAGCTATAGGGCTGCGACACCATGATCTGCTGGAACTGCTGGGAAACCAGCTTCCGGACCGTCAATTCACCGGGACTCCTGAACCGGACAGGCATCATGTTGAATCCCGCACCGGACGTGACTCCCGGCATTTCTTTCTCCTTGCGGTCCGTCACCAGCAGGCAGAAGCAGACATCCCGGCATGCATTGGCATCCTGAAGGATCAAGCCCGCTACGATAAATATGTACAAATCTATACAGAGTTACACATATTTACGCTGTGATGTTCTTCGCAAAACATCTTCCTGATTCATTGCGTCCGATTTTGCCGTTGCCGAAGCAACAGGCTACTCTCGTTTGATGTAACGCTCCACAGGCTTAAATTCCCTAGTAGCGATAGGTACATGCTTAGAGTTTCTTGAAGGTGAAATCCTCTAAGCTGTTTTATAGTTTGCTAAGTTGATGGCAGCGTTCAAATCCCTGTCCAGATTGGCTCCGCATACAGGGCAGACATAGGTGCGGTCAGAAAGCTTCAGGTCTTTCTTGAGGTGCCCGCAATGACTGCAAGTTTTTGAGCTGGCATAGAATCTGTCCACTTCTACGACCTTTATACCGTACATTTCAGCCTTATACTGAATCTGCCGCTTGAATTCGTAGAATTTCTGCTTGGCGATAGCCTCTGCCAGATGCTTATTCTTCATCATGCCCTTGACATTCAAATCCTCCATGACTATCTGAGAAGGCTTGGTTTTCACTATCTCAACCGTTGTCTGATGAAGGTAGTTCGTGCGAATGTCGGTCAGCCGTTTGTGAAGAAGCTGGATTTTGTTGTTCTGCCTTTGAATATTCCTGCACTCTCGGAGCGGTCTTTTCCATATCGGACGGCGATTTTTGTCGCGGCTCTTTGTATTGGCTTCCAGCTTGCGAGAGGCTTTTCTTTGCTCTCTCCTCAATTTCTTTTCCAAACGTCTGACTTCGGCAGACTTGTTGATGTTCTTGTAGAATTTCGTTCTGCTTGCATCTTCGTTGGAAACAATAGCCAATTCTTTTACACCGAGGTCAATGCCCAGGCTCTCGCCTGTCAGTTCAACCTTTTCCTGCTCTACCTCGTAGCCAACAGACAAATACCAATGCTTGCCGTCAAATGAGATATGAGGGTTCGCATATTTCTTGTCCTTGGATATTTTGGGCAGAGCGGTCGCAGTCTTTACAAAGCCAATCTTCTCACCATGGAAGCCATTCGGCTTTCGCACAAGGCTCTCATAGTTGACATAGAAGCTGATTTTGCTTTTTCTACGGCTCTTGAACTTGGGCTTGCCCGATATGCCTTTGAAATATCTCTGGAGTGCCAGATTTGCATCCTTCACGCCCTGTTTCATGACATTGCTCCCGACTTCTTTAAGCCATGTATGCGTTGTCTTCTTCAGAACATTGTTGATGTACTTGCGAACTTCCCCCTCGCTGATGCTCTTCTTTCCTGACTTGCCATTCTCAAGCCATTTCTTGTATGCCTGTTCATTGGCATCGAGGAAGTAGTTGTAAGCCCAGCGGGCAGTGCCAGCACTTTTCCAGAAAAGAATTTCCTGCTCCTTAGTCGGCAGAAGCCTTATCTTTACTGCTCTCTGCATTTTTTCTTACCTCGTCAATAAGTTTCTTTGTCTTCTTCGAGCGTTGCCCGTAAAGGCGATTGGCAAAAACTGTGATAATCTGAATCAGGTCATCTGTCAGTTCCTGCTCCTTGCTCTGCTCGGTGTTGTCTATTATTTCAATATTGACACCGTTGATTTCGCAAAGATACTCCAATAACTCAAACCCGAAGCGAATCAGTCTGTCTTTGTACAAGATAACGACGGTTGACACTTCATGATTGTTTATTTTGTTGACGAGTTCCCGCAATCCTTTTTTCTTGTAGTTAATGCCAGAGCCTACGTCCGTTATTATCTCAAACTTATATCCCTTGGCGTACATGTAGGACTTTACATTCTCTACCTGCGTTTGAAGGTCATCTTTTTGAGATGGCGTAGATACCCTGCAATAACCGATTACGAGCTTTTCTGTTTCGGGAGCGTTGGAAAATTCTTTTAGCTGCTCCATCGAGTAGTAGCGTGTGCCGCCTTTTGTGACATGATGAGGTATGAAGTCACCACTTTGGTGCATACGCCTTAGTGTCGTGGTCGTAACCCCGACCATCTTAGCAAACTTGCCTATGCTTACCAGTTCCACAGCATTCACCTCCTAACATAAGGTATTTCACTTATATTATAAGGCATTTGTGTAAAACTGTCAAATTTGTATATATTTATCTTGTTCACGTTGGAGCGCAACTTCCAACGCAGTCTTGCTGTCGCCAGCAGACCTCTGACGCTTTCACGCCAGCGCAGACTATATCTTCACCCTGCGAATAACAGGGGCAGTATTTTTCTTCCGCCATTGGCTTGCGGCTTTACTCTCCCTCAAGGAGATAGTCGTTGGAGGTCTCCCATGCTCTTACGAGTTTAGGGCTTTCCCTGCTAAACACCCATTGTTTTCAGCACTTAGGACATACGTTTTCGGAAGGTCACTATTTTTATTCATCCGACACTGATATGTTTTTGTTTCACCTTATGCCATCCTTACGTTTTTTCTGCTTTCGCACCTTGGGCAGATGCCCCAGCTTATCCTTTCGGATTACTGTTTAGGTGTAAGGCTCTTAGGGATTAAAAGCAATTAACACTGAGTTTGCACCTCTTGCGAGATACAAAGGGTATTCTGTTCGATTAAATCTATACTTCTGTATAAGTTTATACAGATTTGTTCAGATTTTTTGTAACAGTTTTGTTACCCATGCCGTCTGAAGGATTGCCATGAGCATCATCCGGTTGGATTTTGCCTTCTCCCGAATATCCGACATGATATCCGGCGGGATGCGTCTGCGATAGACCCTTTGCCTGTCATCCTCGCCGGGCCTGGGCATCCTTGTATAGGGCACGATGGAAGCCTCCGGAAGATCCGAGAGCATCCGTGACCAGTAATCCCGCATTGATGTCTCCATGCGAGAACGCTGCGCGGCCATATCCATCGAAGCCATCTGCTCCTCCTGCGTCTGCAAAGGCTCCATGCCCTGGACATCACAAAAGAGCTTCCTGATATCCACCCTGTCCAAAATGGCCTGTGCCATGGTCACCAGAACGGCATATTCGTCCAAGGCCGTATGGAACACTGAAAAGCGCAGGAGATGCCCGTGCCTCAGGTCGAAGCCCTCGCGCATATCCGCTTCCATGGCCTTCCTGAGCCTGGAGTCAAGTTCCTCCGAATCCAGGCTCTCCATGTTCTGGTAGACAATCTGAGGCAAATCCTTGCGGCGCTCAAACACCACCGCCAGGGTTTCCATTCCCATGGGACAGTAATTCGTGCGCAGGATCTCCGATTCTTCCATCAGTGTATGCATTACCCGATTGAACCGAAGCGGCGTAAGGATTCCTTTGAGTTTATACAGTCTCTGGGTCAGGAAGCCCGGAGACATGAATGCCTTATTGGCAAATATCCGCTTTTCGTATTTCGTCAGTTCCCTGGCAAACAGGATCCTGTTCGCCGCATAATTCGTGGTCTCCTGGCTGGGCTGCGGCCCATAGAGCGATTTCAGTATACTCTGCTGTTCCTCAGGAAGTTCCTCCACATTCCATTTCTCTTGAGCCATAAAGCATCCCTTATTTCCTAAACTCAATAGACTCCCCGGCATTTTCCTTGTCATCCTGCCAGGTCAGCACACCTTCACGCATGACAAAGGTACCGGTGCCATCATTGTATATCTCCTCGGAAGACCCTTCCCCGCTGTCCGTGACGGCATAGTCCTCACGAACCCCATTGGCGCTGCAGACGAGAATGGCAGAATAATCATCATACACGCAAGGATAGGTCCACGTGGAGCCATCTGCCGCGCTGTTGGCCCACTTGACAGTTGCGAGGTAGCCCCTGTCCTCTTTGCTGATGACGACGGTGACTCTGCCGCAACCCCAAACGCCAGGATAAGATTCCTCAGCCACGCCCTCGCTGGTCTTGTCGTAATCATTTTCCAATCTGCGCACAAAATGCACGGCACCGTCCTGCCCGGACCAGAGCTCGGACTGTATGCCCTCAGCCTTGTTTTTGGGAAACCCCATCCACAGGGTACCATCACTCGTATAGAGGTTATACCAGTACACTCTGGATCCGTCGATATATTCTTCAAAGTCCACCTTGACGGTACCGTAATATGTGCCGTCGCCGGTCTTGTCCATGAGCTCGTAAGTGCCGTCCCTATGGACCGCCAGAAGCCTCTCCTCCGGGCCGTCTTCCTTCCACAGACCGGCAATGTCCTGGACGCTGGCATTGTCTTCCACGGCAGGGTTGTCAATGGAATAGGCGGCACCTGGCACCTCAGGTCCTGCCCATGCAGTCCCGCCGCTCATAAGGCAGACCGCCGCTGCAAGAACGAGGGTACTCCGGAGTTTTTTGCAGATACTCATAAAATCGCTGCTACTAAAAACATAGACAAAAGTGTATATGTCTTAGAAAAATTCCTTGTTCATCGTGCTCGCTCTCGCCGCCCCTAAAGGACAAGCTACTGGCGTTTTTTTATAGCACTCCAAAGGCATAAATT
>Ga0256405_10001266_pt1 | contig 70575 bp, 74 predicted proteins | sample RumenRJG_02DNA_FD_189096 | JGI IMG/M metagenome (GOLD analysis project Ga0256405, IMG submission 189096) | Bovine rumen microbial communities from Lethbridge, Alberta, Canada - RJG_02 | ecosystem: Host-associated > Mammals > Digestive system > Stomach > Rumen | place: Canada: Alberta...
GGAGTTCCTTGATAATTCGGGCTGGTTCCTTGGATATCCGGAATGCGTCGATAACCTCCGGACTGCGGTCCAGGTCAAACTTCACAAAGAACTTATACTGTTCCTTACCAAAGCGCTCTACCGCCCAGGTCTTGCCGATTTGACGCGCCCCTTGTAGCAACATAGGCTTCCGTCGAGGCGATTCTTTCCAACGGAGGAAGGTTTCCAGAATATCTCTTTTAATCTCCATATACATTATTAAGTGCAGAAAAGTGTAAGCCTTTCACATTTTCCTGCGGTTGATTGCAAAGATAGCGTTCGTTTTTGAGTTGTGCAAATATTTATAAAAACTACCCACGTCAGAGTAACAAATAATTACACTACTCTTTTTAAATGCCTAATACCTCAATAGATAGATGGGAATGTTCAAAAGATTTTTGTCTATTTTTAGAACTGTTTATGCGCTCTGATGGGTAAAATTGTCGAAATTTACTCTCCGAGCGCTTTTTCCATAGCATCCATTGCCTCGGCCGATAAATCCCAAGCCATGGCCCTCTTTGACAAAAGCCTGGAGGACAGGGCCGATTAATTATGAGTTGCAAGTTAGAGAAATCGATATTTGGTGGGGTGCGGTTAACTGGTCGAAATTTGCGTGCAAAGATAATCATTCTATTTGGGACAGGAAGGCTTGAATTTCGCGGAGATTCAGAGCCTGCTCCTCGGGCTTGAAGCCGTGGCCGGCGCCGGGGATCACGTGCAGGCGGGCGTTCTTGTAGGTCCGGACCGCCCGCTCTGCGTCCTCCATGCGCACCACCGGGTCTTTGTCGCCCTGGACAATAAGCACGGGGCCTTTGTACTTTTTGATGCGCTTGAACACATCCAAATTGCGGATTTCCAGGAAGTAGCGGCGGCCGATGGACACGTCCCAGAGGTAGGTAGTATCCGGAATATCGGCCACCGTGGGATAGCGCTTCTGCCAGTCGTCCGGAATGCACAGCGCCGGATACACCAGCACCACTGCCCTCACCTGCTCCGGGATTTCCGCCGATGCCAGCGCCGTCACAAAGCCGCCCTGGCTCTCGCCAATAAGGACTATTCCATCCGGGTCCACGTCCGGCTGCTGCCGGAAATACTTGACGATGGCCTTGACGTCGTCCTTCTCATCCATGGCCGACATGTTCAGGGTGTTGTTGTCGCTTTGGCTGTGCACGGATCCGCACGGAAAATCAAACACATACACCTGGTAGCCCAGGGAGTTGAGCGTCTCAAAATACGTACGCCCGTACTGATGCGTACCGTTGAAGCCGTGTGAGACAATGGCCACAGGCTGCTTCTGTCCCGTAAAGGCCGGCTTGCTGAGCACGCCGTAAATCCTGCGCGCCCCGTTGGCAATCCACACCTCCTCCTCCGAGGTCGCCTGTCCGTTGGCAGAAAACGGGAAGAGAGAAAGCATAAGGCCGATAAATGTGGCGAGACGTTTCATTCGGCAATCGTTAAACCAGTATCCTAACCCTGAAACCGCGGGTGGTGGGCTCTTCCACCACCTGCTTAACTTTTGCCCGGATGTCGTCCATGGCAGGCCCCTGGGGCAGCGGAGACGCAGTAGCGCCTTCCACCATGAAGTCCAGGGCGGTTTCGCCGGACAGCGCCGCATGTGTGAGGCGCAAGGTGAGCGGCCGCACGTCCTTGAGGTGCGTAAAGAGCATTTCCTCCGTTACCGCGTAGATGAGTTCCACTTTGGTGTCCAGGTTGTATTTGTGGCAGAATTGCTTCACCTGCGTGTCAATGCCAATATAGTCAAAGTCGTTGGAGTCTATCTGGAACACCAGTTTCTGGATGCGGTTCACGAAGGCCTTGGTGGCGCTGTGCACGGGGTGCTCGAAAATCTGCTCCGGCGTGCCGTCCTCGTAAATGATGCCCTCGTTCATGAAGAAAATGCGCGTGCTCACATCGCGGGCAAAACGCATCTCATGCGTGACGATGAGCATGGTGAGCCCATCCTTGGCCAGCTGGCGGATGACGCTGAGCACCTCCCCTACCATCGTCGGGTCCAGGGCCGATGTAGGCTCATCGAACAGAATCACCTCCGGATGCATGGCCAGCGCACGGGCGATGGCTACCCGCTGCTTCTGGCCGCCGGAAAGCGACGACGGATATACATCGGCCTTCTGGGCCAGGCCCACCTTGGCGAGCAGGTCCATGGCTTCCTTCCGGGCATCGGCTTCCGCCACGTCCCGCAGGCGCATGGGCGCATAAATGATGTTCTCCAGCACCGTCAGGTGGTCAAAGAGGTTGAAACTCTGGAATACCATGCCCATTTTCTGGCGCAGTTTGTCCAGGCGGTAGCCCTTGGCCATGATGTTTTCGCCATCGACCCAGATTTCGCCGCCGGTGGGCGGTTCCAGCATGTTGATGGCGCGCAGGAGCGTGCTTTTTCCGGTTCCGGAAGGGCCGATGATGCTGATGACCTCTCCCCTTTCAATCTCACAGTTCACATCCTTGAGGACGGTGATTTTGCTGCCGTCCGGATTGTTGAATGTCTTGCTTAAATGCTTGATTCTAATCATGTTGTTTCTTTTTAAGGAAGAGGTTGAGCAAAATGCGGATTACCCACGCAATGAGGAAATACAACAGGGTTACCACCGTGAGCGGAATAAGGGCGTCGAAGGTGCGGCTGCGGATGAGGTCGCTGGCGCGCGTGAGGTCCTGGATGGCAATATATCCCACGATGGACGTCTCCTTGAGCAGCGACACGCAGGCGCCGATGTACAGCGGCAGGCCTTTCTGCACCGCCTGCGGCAGCACGATGCCCGTGAAGGTGCGCAGCGGCGTGAAGCCCAGGGCCAGGCCCGCTTCCGTCTGTCCGTACGGAATGGCGGAAATGGCTGAGTTAAAGATACTTCCGGCCGATGCTGCGAAGGTACAGGCAAAGGTGACTATCGCAACCGCCGTGGCGTTCACTCCGCTCCCGGCAAACACCACGTAAAACATGATGAGCAGGAGTACCAGCGTAGGAATGCCTTCGATGAAGGCGCCGTACAGGTCGGCCAGCCGGCGGAGCCACTTTCGACGGGAGCGTTTTGCCGCACAGACGAGGGCCCCCACCACCGTGCCCAGCAAGATGGCGAACAAGGTGATTTCGAGCGTTTTTGCAAGGCCGCCCGTAATCAGTTTCCAGCGGCTTTCCGTGAGCAGGTTCCTCTGAAGACGTTCCTGGAAGCCGTCGCGGTGCGCGTTGCCGCGGTCTTTGACGAAGTACCCGGGGTGGCAGTGATAATACGGAATGGTGAAATCCACGGATTTTTTCCGTTCTTCCGTGACGAACAGACAGGCCGATACAACGTCCACCTGCCCGGTTTGCAGGGCAATCATGGCTGAGCCGATGTCTTGGAATTTCATTTCGAAGGAACGGCCTGCGAATGCAGCGAACCGGCGAAGCAGGTCCGGGTCCATCCCCACCCATTCACCGCCGTCGCCCACATAACTGGTGGGTTCCAGGTTTACGGCAGCAATGCACCGAAGCGGTTTTCCTCCAGGGAAAATTTCCGGAATGGCAGGACGGACATCTTCCGCTCCTTCCGTCCAGTAAGCCACCACATCCTTGATTTCCGGCCCGGAAAGAAACGCATTGAGTTGCTTCAGCAAGTCTGTATTCCCTTTCTTGACGGCAAACGCCACATCGAAGGATTCCTCGCCCCGCATGGCTTTTTTCACGCCCAGCTCCCGCATGGAGGCCTCGGTAAGCATGATTTCGTCGGTGACGAACACGTCCGCCATGTTTTCCCGCAGCGCCTGCATGCCGTCCGCCTCGGTGTTGACAATGAACAAGTCAATGTCCTTGCGGGCAGAGAGTTGATGTTCGTAATAGCTTCCGGTGGAGCAGGCGACCCTGAGCCCGGCCAAGTCGTCCACGGAATCCAGGACAATGGTGTTGTCCGCCTGCTCTGCACAACTCAGGAGCGTTGTCAGCGTCAGGAAAACGGCGAATAAGTCTTTTCTTTTCATCGGCAATAACTCGTCTTGAATTACAAAAATACAACTTTACTTTTTTTTCGCAAGCATTTTCTTTATCTGGCACGACTTGTCCCTGCAGCCTGTGCAGCGCAGGTTTCGGTTAATTTCCTAATATACTGGTTGACGATGGGCGTCCTTACAAGGTTCATGGACTATTCCGTGAACTTCTTGCCGGCGTTCCAGGCGCCGCCCACGGGCTCGCCGATGGCGCGGTAGCACATGCCGGCTGCGTCAAAGACGATGGGCTGGAGCTTGGCCAGGTCCACCTTACCGTCCGTAAGGATGCGCTCGTCCGCGCTCTGGTTCACCACCTCGCCGATGAGGATGCCATCGGCCCAGCTAATTACCTTGCACTCAAGCGTATAGGGATATTCGTTGACGATGGGTGCGTCCACGTTGGGGCTGGGCGTGACGGTGAAGCCGGCCTTGGCCACCTTGTCCGGGACTTTGTTGCCGCTCACCAAACCGAGGTAGTCCGATTCCGCTACGGTGTGGATGTCGGCAAAGCTCACGGTGAAGGCGCCGGTGAGTTCCAGATTTTCAGTGGTTTTGTGCTTGGACAGGCTCACCACAATTTTGTTGTAGTCATACTGGCCGGCCCAGGCGGCCATCATCACGTCCGGATTGTGGTCCTTGTCCCAGGTGGCAATCATCACGCAGGGCTGCGGCGTAGTTACCAGGGCATGGTTGGGGCCAAAATTCTTGCGGCCCGCTACTTCTTGGAGGGGTTGGTTATTCATGGTATTGTCCGTGTTTTGATTCGTTTTGCAGCTGAGGGCCATCATGCTTACCGCAAGGGCCAGGAATAAAGTTTTTTTCATGCGTTCGCGTTATTTGTATCTCACAAATTTACTGCAAAGTGTCTGAAATTCCAAATTGTCATGCCCCGCCCGCCCGGGCATCCCTGTCATACCGAGCGGAGCGAGCGTATCGCTGCGCTCGCTCGAAATGACAAAAAATGCGGGTGAGCGCCACGCAGGAGGGCGATTTTATGGCGCTAAGGTGCGAATCTTTTTATTCTTGAAATGCCGATAAAACATCACACCAACATTTTGTTCAACACCTTCTCCGGCACATCCCCCACGCGGGAACGCACCAGGTCCTTCAAAAACGAGAGTGACTCCTCCGGCGTCCGCGAGGACTGCAAGGAACGCGGCTGGAACCCCGGAAACGGGAAATCCAGGTCCTCGAACAGGGCCTCCGGCGAGCAGAAGGAACTCCGCTGCCAGCCGTTGTAGTGCAAATCGGCCCCGCGATACACCCGCTGGATGTCGCCGGTAACCACGCGCGCCTGATACTGCAGCTTGGTCATCACAGCATCGGCCGCGCTCTTTTTCACGCCCAGAAGCTTGCGGATATCGCCCATGCTGATACTCCCCTGCTCCTCCATCATCTCCAGCACCCGCGACTCGGCAGCAGATGGCACCAGCTGGGAGCGCCGCCAGTTCATGAGCTCACGGTACACTTCCACGCTCGCAAACGCCGCCTTGCCGCCCCAGAGGAACTTTCCATAGGCGATGTCGCCGCTCTGTACGCACTCGATTTTCCAGTCCCATGGGCCCAGGGAATCGTCCTGGAACCAATTTTCCCGGGACGTATGTTCTTCGATGGAAAAGCCGGGAATGACGTTCGCAAAAAACGGGATGAGACCGTACGACAGGATGAGGCTATGCATGGTCTCCGGGCTCACGACACTGCCCCCGACCCCCCTATGCTCAGTTATGGACATCTCAGATAAGCGTTACGCCGTGCCCGCAGGCAGGCAAATATTTCTCCAACAAATCGGCCGTACGCAGTTTCACAAAGCCGGTGTCGGTGCCGTCGGTGCAAGCGAACCAGGGCGCAGCAGCCACGTCGCGGTCCATCACCAGGTGCACGGAAGCGGCCGACGGCAGCACCGCACTCAAAATAGTGGTTGCGCCCACCTGCACGCCCGTAAGCGCCCATAACTTTTCTGCCGATGCAAACGACACCCGCGGAATTCCCAGCGCCGCACAGAAATCGCGCGTGACAAAGGGCTTGTCCGCCGCCGTCACATACAAATAGAATTCGGTCTGTTGCCGATTACAAACAAACACCGTCTTAACAATGCGCGCGCCCAGGCCCGCGTCGATGTGCTTGCAATCCTCCATGGTGATGCCCGGGTCCGTGTCCACGCGCTCGAACGCAATGCCCAGACGCGAAAAAGCCTTGTACACGCCCGCACGCAGCGGCGTCTCACAACGGTCCGGCGGAGTGCACAAACGCTCACTCACGTAAAATGAGCGGCCAAAGAGTAGCGTCCGCAGCTCCGTCACGGAACCCGCAAAGCCATAATCGGCACTTTCCCCCATGGGCCGATATCCCCAGCCCACGGCGATGGCCCCGATTCCCCCGTTCCTGGCGGTTTGCATATCGGTGCCGGAATCCCCTACCAGAACGGCATCTTCCCTGTCGATACCGGCCGCCTGCAGCACCTCCCCTACAATTTCCGGGTCCGGCTTGAGCGGATACCCCTCCCGGTTGCCCAGGATGGCCACAAAGGGAATCTCGGGGAAGAACTCCCGGATCAGGAGCTCCGTTCCCGCCTGAAATTTATTGGATGCGACCGCCATCTTTACGCCTGCCGCATGGAGGTCTTTCAGCAAATCCTGCATGCCCGGGTAAGGACGGGTATGCACGTCGATATGCGCAGTATAATACGCCTTGAAATCTGCCAGGGTAGCATCCACCAGGGCATCGTCCCCCTGCAAATCGGAAGGCAAGGCCTGCAGAACAAGATTCCGGACGCCATGCCCCACCATGGTGCGGTATTCCGCCATGCTGTGCAGCGGGAACTCCCTCCGCGCAAGGGCATGGTTGACGGCCTCCCCCAGGTCCTCCAGGGTGTCAATCAGCGTGCCGTCCAGATCAAAGAGAATGAGTTTATACATACAGTCCAAAACACTTAAACCGGATCTACGTCTATAACCACGTGTCCACTATATTTATGCGCCTTCTCAAAGGCATTCACGGTTGCCAGCAGGCATTTTTTGCGCTCCTGCAGCGCTTTGTCCCGCGGCAGCATGATACGGATTTGACGGATGAACTGGTCCGCAATTTTGTCCACGGCGGGCGTATAAGGGCCGATGGAAGGAAGCGGCAGGCTCCGTGCCAGTTCCCTTGCCAGGTAGTTCAGTCGCTTCTCGTTGGCGTCTTTTAAAGTGAGATGTATCAGGCGCGTATAAGGCGGATAGCCAAAGAGGCGGCGTTCCTCCAGCAGCCGGCCGGTGTTGTCCACGTGCTCGCCCAGGCGGGCGAAGACGGGATGGTGCGGCTCGCGGGTCTGAATCACAAACAGGCCGGGCGTGCCCCGCCGTCCGCTGCGTCCGCGGAACTGCTCCAGGAGCTGGATGGCATGTTCGTCGGCCCGGAAATCCTGCTGGCCTAAAATATTATCGGCCTGAATGACCGCTACCAGCGACAGGCCGGCAAAGTCAAAGCCCTTGGTAACCACCTGTGTGCCAACAAGAATGTCAATCTCTCCCTTGGCGAACTGGCGGATGGTCCTGGCTTCGCTTTGGCTTGCGTCACTGTCTAAGCGGGCGATGCGGGCCTCGGGATAAATGGCCCGCAGTTCCTCCTCGATTTTCTGCGTGCCGGCACCCAAGGGTTGGAGGGCACCGCCGCAATGGTCACAGACAGCCGTGTAGGGTTCCGTATGGCCGCAATAATGGCAAATCAGCCTTTCCGGATGGAGGTGCAGACTCAGGGAAACATTGCAGTGCGGACACCTGAGAATGGTGCCGCATTCGGTGCACTGGACGGCCGGGGCGTACGAGCGGCGGGAGCGCAGCAGCACGGCCTGTCCGCCGGCTTTCAGGGTGCGGGAAAGCTGTTCCAGGAGTTTGAGCGAAAGACTCCCCACCATCCCGTTTTTCCGGCGCTCGGCAACCGTGTCCACAATCAGTACTTCCGCTTCTGCGCCGGAATGAAAGCGTTGCTTCAGGTCAACTTTGGCAAATCGTCCCGTTTCAGCATTGTAGAGCGACTCCAAGGAAGGCGTTGCGCTCCCTAAAATCACGTGCGCTTTCTGTACCACGGAGAGCATGATGGCGCTCTCCCGGGCATGGTAGCGCGGGGCCGGAGAATCCTGCTTGAAGGAGTTGTCGTGTTCTTCGTCCACAACGATGAGCCCGAGGTTCCGGTGCGGCAGGAACAGCGCCGAACGGGTGCCCAGCACAAGGTATTGCGGAGCCTCCAAAACCGTCTTGGTGACGGCGGCCCGGCGGGGCCAGGTTTTGGCGCTGTGATATACTTGTACACTGGGGAATACGGCGGCCACGCGGTCCTCCAACTGGCGGGAAAGGGCAATTTCCGGAACCAGGAGCAGGACATTTTTACCGGCCGCCAGGGTTTCCCGGGCCAGTTCCAGGTAAATTTCCGTCTTTCCGGCGCCGGTGACGCCGTGCAGCAGCACCGTTTTGCCCTCATCAAAGGCTTTGCGCACTTCCCCGGCGGCGCGCTCCTGCTCTTGGGACAGCAGCACTTCCCTGCCCGCTTCCTGGGCCGATGGCGGCAGTTCCTCCGCCACGCGGTCCCGCAGCAGGGCGGCCTTGTACACCTCGCCTATCGTGCACAGATAATAGGTTGCCATGGCGCGCCAGAAGGTAATTTCTTCCGGGAATACCGGCGGCACGTCGCGCACGATGGCTTTGATATACAGGATGCGGTCCACCAGTTGCTCCGGCGGCGTCACCCTGGCGGCCGACACTACGGCCACATAGTCCTTCCCGGCAAATTCCACCTTCACGCGATCCCCCACCGCCACCGGCGTTTCCGCCAGATAGTAGGGTTCCCACTCCAGTTTGAGCGGCAGAATAACCTGTATGAAGAGGCTCTCGTCCATATTGTTTGCGAAGGTAAGAAAAATCTTCCGATTCTCCGCCTGTGATTGGCCCGTATCGCCGTGTGGAACTTTTTGTGGAACATTTTTTGCGGGTTACAGGAATTATCACTATTTTTGTATGATTTATCGGGCTGCATGCCCTTGAACCAAACTGTATGGGTAAAATCATCGCCATCGCCAATCAGAAAGGCGGCGTGGGAAAAACCACCACCGCCATCAACTTAGCTGCGTCCCTGGCCGTTCTGGAGAAGAACGTCCTTATCATAGACGCAGACCCGCAGGCCAATACCACTTCCGGTCTAAACTTTGACCCGGAAAACAGCGACCACCGCACCCTGTATGAGATTCTTATCGGCAAGCTGAACGCAGAGGACGCCCTCATCCAGACGGAGCTTCCCAAACTGCACATGATTCCCTCGCACATCAACCTGGTGGGCGCAGAGATAGAACTGCTGGACGTGCGGGAACGGGAATCCGTCCTGAAAAGAGCATTGGAGCCCATCCGGAACAATTACGATTTCATCATCATCGACTGTTCCCCTTCCCTGGGCCTCATTACGGTGAACTGCCTTACCGCGGCGGATTCGGTGATTATCCCCGTGCAGCCGGAATTCTTTGCGCTGGAAGGCCTGGCCAAGCTCATCCAGACCATCCGCCTGGTGCAAAACGGAATTAATCCGTCGCTGGCCATCGAGGGATTTGTGGTCACCATGTTCGACGGCCGCACCAAGGTGCACAACCAGGTGGTGGCCCAGCTCCGGGACCACTTCAAGGACATGGTGTTCAATACCGTCATCGCCCGCAGCATCCGCCTCAGCGAAGCTCCGTCGTACGGTAAACCCATCATTCTGTACGATGTAATGAACAACGGTACGGCCAACTACATGAACCTGGCCAAGGAAGTCCTGGACAAAAATGCGAACTACAATGGCTAAGCAACAGCAATTCGGCCTGGGAAAAGGCCTGGGGGCCCTTTTGGGCGGAGAAGACCTTACGGAACTCAGAAAGCCCGTCGGCTACATTAACAAACAGGTGGTTACGGCGGAGGTCAAGCCCAAGGACACCTCGGACGTGCTGCGCGTTCCGGTGGAACTCATTGAGCCCAACCCCTACCAGCCCCGCATGAATTTTGACAACGAGGCCCTGCGGGAACTGGCTGACTCCATCCGTACGTTCGGGCTCATCCAACCCATCACCGTACGGCGCAAGGGAGATGGTAAATACCAGATTATCAGCGGTGAACGCCGTTACCGCGCCTCCATTATGGCCGGCATGGACATGGTGCCCGCCTATATCCGCGACGCTTCTGAACAGGGCATGCTGGAAATGGCCATCGTGGAAAATATCCAGCGGGAGAACCTGGACCCTATTGAGGTGGCCATGAGCTACCAGCGCCTCATGGAGGAGTGCCGCCTTACGCAGGAGCAGATGGCGGACCGTGTAGGCAAAAAACGCGCTTCCGTGGCCAACCAGTTGCGTCTGCTGAAACTTCCCGCCAAGGTACAGCATGACCTCAAGGTGGGCCTGGTGAGCGTGGGCCATGCCAAGGTGCTGCTGGGCGTGGAGAATCCGGCCCTGCAGGAGGCCCTGTGCGACGCCATCGTCAAGAACGGCCTTTCCGTCCGTCAGCTTGAGGACAAAATCAAATCGCTGGACAAAACGCCCGGTGCCCCTAAAAACGTGGTGGAACCCGTGGAATTGCCGCAAATGTATTACCGGCTCCTGGAAAATCTGGGCCGATATGTGGGAGAAAACAGCCTTTCACTGCGGCGGGGCAAGGATGGCAAGAGCGCCATCACCATCCGCTTCGAGTCGGACACCCAGGCGGAGGAATTCCTGAAAGCCCTGGATCCGCGATGAAACTCCGCCACCTGGTCATAACCGTTTTGTGCCTGCTTGTTGCATGGCCGCTGGCCGCCCAGTACCGGGACGACCAATTCAAGCGCGATGCCTTTACGCAAACCTATGCAGACACCACGGAGAAAGCCACTACGGACACCTCTTCCCTCTTCAGTTTCAAGGAATTTTTCGGCGGACTGGCCGGCAAGAACAAAGCCAAGCTCAAAACCCTGACCATGGGGTCCATGGTCTTTATCGGCTCCAACCAAATCTATAACCGGCAATATTGGAAGCTTCCCATCGTCTATGGCGGTATTGGCGCCGGCATTTATGGCGGCATCCATTTCAACAATCTGTACAAGAACACCCAGGACAGCCGCTTCCAGACCTACAGCATCCTGTCCTTTGCCGGTGCCGGCCTGGTTTACTGGGGCTCGCTCATGGACGGGGTGGTCATGTACAAGACGGAGAAGCGTCCGGATCCGTCCAAGGCCTCATTCTATTCCTTCCTGCTGCCGGGCCTTGGACAAGTGTACAACGGCGAGGCCTGGAAGGTTCCCATCTATTGGGGACTCCTGGCCGGCAGCATCCACTTCTGGGTGGACAACGAGCGGCAGTACCAGCGCTGGAAATGGATACACAACATGGCCACCACCACGGAGGCCCAAGTAACGGATGCGCCGCCCTGGTCCGGTGAAAACGCCAAATATTACCGGGATGTATATCGCCGTTACCGCGACTACTCCATTCTGGCCACGGCCCTCGTCTATGTTCTCCAGATTATCGACGCGAACGTATTTGCGTACATGCAGGATTTTGAAGTTTCTGACGATATTTCCATGCGCATCGAGCCGTCGGTCATTCCGTTCAATTATGCTTCCAACTTCTCCGTGCCGTCTGCTCCGGGCGTAGGCATGCGAATCGGCGTAAAGTTTTAATTTCCATGAAGAAAACGCTTGTCTTTCTGTCCGTTCTGCTTGTCACGCTTCCCCTTTGGGCCGGCCCTCAGCATTATAAAAGCCGCAAAAAACTGCTGAAGGAGAACGAGGACCTGCTCCGGCGGATTGAACAGTTGGAAGCGGAGTTGGCGTCTTATCGGACCGATGCCGCCGAACGGGCCGCCATCGAGACGGAACTTTCCGGTGAAAACGAGAACAAGGTTTCCGCAGCGCTGGAGGATTATACGACCAGTACGGACACCCTGCTGGCCCAGTGGTACATGCACCGCCGCAGCCGGGTGGCCGGCCGGGAACAATACAACATGGATTCCGTCCGCTTTACCACGGATGTCCCGGATTCCGTGCTCATGCAGCGCCTCGCGGACATGAATGCCTTCATCACCCTGCCCTATAACGAGACGGTAAAGAATTACATGATTCTGTACTCGGAAAAGATGCCGCGCAAGATGGGGGAAATGCTAGGGCTGTCGGAATACTACATGCCCATTTATGAGGAGACGTTCCGCCGCTACGACCTCCCGGAAGAACTGAAGTATCTGGCGGTTATCGAGAGTGCGCTCAATCCGCGCGCAGAGTCTCGCGTAGGAGCGCTGGGACAATGGCAGTTCATGTATCGGACCGCCAAAAGTTATGGTCTGAGGATAGACTCTTTTGTCGATGAGCGCATGGATCCCATGCTGGCCGTGGATGCCGCCGCCCGCTACCTCCGGGATGCTTACCGCATTTTTCAGGATTGGCCGCTGGCCATATCGTCCTATAACTGCGGCTCCGGCAATGTGAACAAGGCCATCAAACGCGCCGGCGGAAAAACGGACTTCTGGGATGTGTACGAGTACCTGCCGCGGGAGACGCGCGGGTATGTGCCGGCCATGGTGGGCGCCATGTATGCCTTCCGTTATGCGTCGGAATACGGCCTGGTGGCAGAACCCATGTCCATGCCCGTTTATGTCGATACGGTCCACATCCACAAAAACCTTCATTTTGCCCAGGTGAGCGAACTGCTGGGCATTCCCATGGACGACCTCAGGGACCTGAATCCGCAGTATCACAAGGACATCGTCCCGGGCGCTTCCGGTGACGAGATTCTGCGCCTGCCGTTCAATTACACCTCGCCGTTCCTGGATTTGGCCGATTCCGTATATAACTACCGCAAGGCGGAGCTCTTTGCCGATGCCGTTAAAGACGGTCGCGATGTGGTCTCCGGACGTCCGGTAGCTACGTCCCGTCCCGGTTTCGGCGGCCAGTGGGTATATTATAAGGTAAAGTCCGGGGACACGCTGGGACGGATTGCCCGCCGGCACCACTGCACGGTGAAGCAGCTCATGAACTGGAACAACCTCAAGAACGACAGGCTTTCCATTGGCCAAAAACTCAAAGTAAGGAGGAAATAGCGGGCGGAACCTACAGGTCGCAGTGGAGCTGGAGGGCGAGGCCAGGGGTGGGCGGACAACCCACGCGGACCATCCAACTACCACGGAGATAGACCTTTAGGGTGAGCCAGCGGAAGCGATGCTTCCAGGAACCCACCAGGGACACGGCCCCGCCGCGGCCGGAGTACGCCGGCACGGAGAAATTCCCCGGCGCATCCCGTTCATATACGTAAATGCGGTCGTTCCACTGGTCGATCACAAAGCCCGTAAGCCGGAAATACGCACTCCAGGTCTGCTCGTCCTTGTACCCGACCTCCCAATAATTCAAGAAGCCAAGCTTCTCACACTGAACCACTTCCACGCGCGAAACGGCCAGCCACGGGCCCATCCCGAACTTCCCGTCCACGCGGAAGTCGTGCCGCGGCCGCTCGTAATTTCGGTATCGTTCCGTAAAACGCACATCCAGGGCCCAGGCCGATGCCACCTGCCACTGCCATCCTGCGTACACGCGCAGTTGGAAGCGCGAAGGGCCCTCGGCGGGAATGGGCAGTAGCGCCGCATCCATCGTCAGGGAAGCTTGATGCACTGGCACGCTGCTGCCAAAGCCGCTCCGACCGGCCAGCGACACCCAATGCTCGGACTTGTAGGCCACCCCTGCCGCCAGAGCGTATTCGCCATTCTTCTTCCCGGAGTACCGGGACGGCACCATGCGCCCCTGCAGTGCCAGTTTTATCGGCCCGATCGGTCCACGGAAAGCCGCTAACCCTGCCACAGCGCCATTTTTCCACGCCACCTCGCCGGCCGCATCCCAGCCCCGCCAGTTCCAGCGCGTGTCCACGGAAGCTACCAGCGAGGCCGGCCCCCCAAACGTATAGGCAAGCGTCGCGCCCACCTGCCCGTGCCGGCCCTTCCAGGCACCATGCGCCCCCAGCAAACCCTTGACTCCGCCAAAGGCCGATACCTCCCAATGCGGCGTTTTAAAAGAATAAGCCCCTCCCCGGTGCACCAAGGCCGACGAATACGACCACACAGGCGAAATCCCCGGCGTCCGGCGGATAAACGCATCCACCGTGGACAAGCTGCTCATGGAAAAGCCGCTCCAGAACGCCAGCCCCTGCCCGTAGCGGGCGTTGAAATCGCCCACCAGCAGCGTATGGCCGCGAAAAGAAGCCTCTCCGTAAAACGTCCCGTCCTTCCCGCGCCAGGCGCCGCCGGCCCGCCACCAACTGCCTGATGCTTTGGCCTTTCCGCCAACGGAAGTCAGCGTTCCACGCACCAGGGCCGATGCCCGCACCTTCACCGTATCGGCAGTCCCGGGAAGCCGTGTCGATGCAAGCGACAGGAACGGCCGCAGCACGGCCACCAGCTCCGGCGAAAAGCCATCGACCAGTGCCAGCTCCTCCCAGGACAGGATGTCGCCGGCCGTGGACCGATAGTCCGCCAGCGAAGCAATCTGGTACACTGTAAGGAGGCCGTCGGTCCGGATATGCGCATCATTGATACGGACGCGGCGTCCTTGCCGGGCTTCCAGAACAGAAACCCAGTAGTCGTCCACTTCTTCGTCGGAGGAGGCGCCCGACAGAAAACGGGCCGCCCGGAGCACTTCCTCATCCTGCGCCCATGCCCACCAGGCAAAGAGCAGGGAAACCATCAAGCACGCAAGCTTTCTCATGCCCGCAAGATACAAAGCCGGAAGCAAAAAGAACAGTACCTGTTGATAACTTGTGTTGTTTCACATGATTTTTTGCTGTTTTTTAATTATATTTGTACAATAATACAACTTCAGATGGACAAAATTACCCTTCACGACAAAACCTTCCGTTGCTTCATCCCCAATGAAGAAATCGAAAAAGCCATCGATTCTGTGGCCGCACAACTGAACAAGGACTATGCAAGTTGCACAGACGAGGCCCCCGCCATTTTGCTGTGTACGTTGAACGGCGCCATCATCTTCGCGGCGGAACTGCTCAAACGGGTGAACTTTCCGCTGGAGCTCAAAGCCTGCAAGCTTTCCTCCTACGAAGGCACCAGTTCCACCGGTGTGGTCAAAACAGACGTCCCGCTGCCCGCCCATCTTGAAGGGAAACGGGTCATCATCGTGGAAGATATCGTGGACACCGGCAACACCATTGTGGCCATGACCCGGCAACTCAAGGAAAGAAAGGTAAAGGACGCCCGTGTATGTACGCTCCTGCTCAAGAAGGAAGTGTACAAGAAGGACGTAAAACTGGACTACGTGGCCATGGAAATTCCCAACCGCTTTATTGTGGGCTTTGGCCTGGACTATGACGAGCTGGGACGCAATATCAAGGACATTTACGTTTTAGACGAATAACCACATGAAGTATTACGTTTTGTTTGGGCCTCCGGGCGCCGGGAAAGGCACCCAGGCCGGGAGCATGGTGGAACGCTACAACCTGTGTCACCTCTCCACCGGAGAACTCCTGCGCAGCGAAATCGCCGCCGGCACGGAGCTCGGAAAGCAGGCAAAAGCCCTGATTGACGCGGGTAACCTGGTCCCGGACGAGGTGGTGGAAGGCATGATTGAGGCCAAATTCCGCACCACCATTGGGGTCGATGGCTTCCTGCTGGACGGCTTCCCGCGCACCATCGCCCAGGCAGAGGTACTGGACACCATGCTGGCCAAAACCGGAGAAACCGTCACCGCCTGCATATCGCTCATGATTCCGGACGCCCTCATCCACGAGCGCATCGCCCACCGGGCCACCATTGAAGGCCGGGCCGACGACGCCCGCCCGGAGGTGGTGGAGAACCGCATCAAGACGTACCACGCCAAGACCGAACCGCTCGTGGCCTACTACAAGCAGGCCGGCAAGTACCATGAGATTGACGGCGTGGGCACCATCGAAGAAGTCCGAGACCGGATTTTCTCCGCGATGGACCAGTTCTAAACAGCCATGAAACGCATGATAACCCTTCTGTCCGTGCTGCTATTAGCTTAGCGGCCTGAGGGTCCAGCGGGTGAACCTTGGCGCAAAGAATCGGGCCCCACCGTTTTTTTTTCTTCGGGAGAATTCGTTATATTTGTATGTTTAACACAAAACAGACGCTATGCATCGGATTTTCCTGCCGATATATCACTTCTTCAGGCAGCACAAGGCGCTTATGTACCTGCTGCTCATTGCTTCCACGCTGCTGTTCGGTTACTACGGTGCCCAGCTCCAGTACGAGGAAAACATCGTGAAGCTGCTCCCCCGCTCTTCCACGGACAACGAGCTGGCTTTCAGTGACATCGGCCTCAAGGACAAGGTATTTCTGCAAATCACCTCCAAGGACACGCTGAACCCGGTGGAGCCTTCGCGCCTGGGCGAGGCCATGGAGGAATTCTGCGGCATGCTGGAAAAGCAGGACGAGGATACCCACTACATTGCAGGCATTTTCTGCACCCTGGACGTAGATACGGCCCTGGACGCCATGGACTTCGCCCTCACGCACCTGCCTTCCTTCATGGATACATCCCTCTACGCCAGTTTTGAACAGGCCCTCACCCGGGAGGCCATAGACGAGCAGATGGAAGAGAATTTCCAGATTCTCCAGGCCGATGAAACCGGCGAAGCCACCCAGATGGTGGCCATGGACCCGCTCAACCTGCGCTCCGTCATGCTTACGTCCATCCTGGAAGAAGGCTCTTCCATGGGTGGTCTCACCATCGAGGACGGTCATCTGTACTGCCCGGACAAAACAGTGGCGCTCGCCTTCCTCACGCCTGCCTTCGATGGCCTGGATTCCGGTGCCGGCACCCGCTTCGTAAACCAGGTCCAGCAAAGCGCCAGGGCCTTTGAGGCCGCCAATCCGGACATCCATGTGCTAGTACACGGCACCCCGCTGGACAGCGTTTCCAATGCTGGCACCATCAAACGGGACCTGGTATGGACTATAGGCCTGTCCCTGCTGCTCATCCTGGTCATTATCATCATGAGCTTCCACCGCTTCTCCTTCGTGTGGCAGCAGGTGGTTCCGGTCATCTACGGCGCCCTCTTCGCACTAGCCTGCATGTACTGGATTAAGGACGGCGTCATGTCCCTGATGGCCCTGGGGCTGAGCGCTATCGTGCTGGGCGTGGCCATCAGCTATTGCCTGCACGTGCTCATCCATTATTATTATGTGGGCGACGTGGAAAAACTGCTCAGGGACGAGAGCACCCCTGTTTCCATGGGTTGCATCACCACCGTGGGCGCTTTCCTGGGCCTGCTGTTCACGGAAAGCGACCTGCTGCGGGACTTCGGCCTTTTTGCCACCTTCTCGCTCATCGGCAATACCTTCTTTGCCCTGGTGTTCCTGCCGCATTTCCTGCACAAGGACCAGATTGCCTTCAAGCGAACCCACGGGTTCCCGCTGGTGGAAAAATTCAACAACCTGCCCTGGGACCGCAACAAATGGGTGATAGGCACGCTCACCATCCTGATTATCGTGGGTATTATCATGAGCCCGCGTGTCAAGTTTGACAGCGACCTGGGCAACCTGGACTACGACAACGCCGCCCTGCAGGAAGCGCAGACGCTGTACAACACCAAGAATGCCGACGGTTATGCGCATGCGTACTTTGCCGCCTGGGACGAGCAGGACATGGACAAAGCCATGGAGTACAACAAGGCGTTTTATGTGCATCTGGATTCCTTGCAGCAGGCGGGTGTCATCAAGGGCTACTCCCCTATTTCCGGCCTCCTGTTCCATTCTGCGGCCGAGCAGCAGCTGCGCATAGACAGCTGGAAAAAGTTCTGGACCCGTGCCCGTGTTGCGCAGCTCAGAAAAGACCTTACGGCATCGGCCCAGGCCTATCAGCTGCCGGCCAGCCTGTTCGAGCCCTTCTTCGCCCTGTTGCAACAGGATTATGAGCCAGGCAACATTATCGAAGCCGGCATTGTGCCGCCGGGCCTGCTGGCCAACTTCTATGAGTCCCAGGAAAGCGGACGCCAGATGTTCTTCACGGAGATTTCCTACGTCGCCGAGGAGCAGCACGACGTTTGGACCCAAATAACCCGGGCGAACCACGTAATTGTACTGGAACCGTTCTTCTACTGCCGTGACATGGTGGAAATCATCCATGAAGACTTCAACACCACCCTCTGGATTTCCAGCATCTTCGTGCTTCTGGTGTTGCTGTTCAGTTTCCGCAACATCTGGATTGCCCTCATCGCCTTCCTGCCCATGTTTGTGAGCTGGTACGTGATGCAAGGCTACATGGCCATTTTCCATCTGGAGTTCAACCTAATCAACATTGTCATTTCCACCTTTATCTATGGCATTGGCGTGGACTACAGTATCTTTGTGATGGAGGGCCTCCTTGCGGAGGCGCGACGCGGTGAAAAGTCCATGCTGAGCTACCACAAAGTGGCCATTTTCTACAGCGCCATGGTGCTGGCGATAGTGACCTTCTCGCTGGTGTTTGCCCGTCATCCGGCCATCCACTCCATCGGCCTTATCACGTTAATCGGCATGGCTTCCACCATTCTGATAACCTACTCGCTCCAGCCGTTTGTGTTCCGACAGCTGTGCAAGTACCGCTTCTTCCGGCGCGGCTTCCGTATCCCGGAAAAAGAAGATTAACCTCCGATAAATTCCCGCAGCAGCGATGTCGCGGGAATTTCTTTATCAGGAACGGGGGTAAAGTAGTGAATGAACTTGAGCAGGCGGTGCGCCTCCGCGTATTCCGCGCAGTTCTGCGGAACGGTGCGCAGGATGGGCTCCGCGTGGTTCTTCATGACGGCAAACTCAATGAGATAGGCGCTGTTGAACATGACGTCCGCCGTTTCCTGGAAAGGATATATCCATTTTTCCTCCGCATCCAGTACATTCTGCCAGTTGGAGATGGATTCGCGGGCCGTAAAAGCACCTTTGTTATAGTCTCGGACAATGCGACGCAACAGGCGGTTGTCGCTGGTGGGAATCCAGTTGTGGTTGTCCAGGTTGGCGCCCGTGAGCGTATTGATGAAAATCTTGAACTTGGCACTCTCCGGGATATCTGAGGTGAGGTCCGGATTCAGGGCATGAATGCCTTCGATGAGCAAGATGCAGCCTTCTCCCAGCTTCAGCTTTTTGCCGTTGTACTCCCGAAGTCCCGTAACAAAGTTATATTCCGGCACATCCACCTCTTCCCCGCCGATAAGCTGCATGATATGCTTCTCCATGAGGGCGTGGTCCACGGTGTCAAAATTGTCGAAGTCATAGCTTCCGTCCGGAAACTTGGGGGTATCGGTCCGGTTCACAAAGTAGTCGTCCGTACTCATGGACATGGGCTTGAGGCCGCAGGCTTTGAGCTGGACGGACAGGCGCTTGCAGAAGGTGGTTTTTCCGGACGATGAAGGGCCGGTGATGAGTACCACCTTGAGCGGGTTTTCGCTGCGGTAACGACGGTCAATCTCTTCCGCAATCTTGACGATTTTCTTTTCCTGCAAGGCTTCCGCTATCTGGATAAGCTCACTGGCGCGACCCTTCAGGAACGCTTCGTTTACATCGCCCACGGTTCCCAGCCCCATGATAATGTTCCAGCGGAGGGCCTCCTTGAAAATCTCGTACGTGCGCGGCTGGTCCACAAAATCCGCCACGCGCGAAGGATCCTCCCGGGAAGGAAGCTGGAGCAGCAGGCCGTCGTGGTACGGCAGAAGGCCCCATACCTTCAGATAGCCGGTGGACGGGACCAGCTTCCCATAATAATAGTCCGAGGTTTCTCCCAACGTGTAGTAGTCCGTGTAGGCCTCGCCGCTGGTCTCCAGCAGCTTCACTTTGTCCTCGTAGCCGGCTTTGCGGAATTCCTTGATGGCCCGTTCCGTCTGCACGTCGTAGCGGTGGAAGGGCAAATCCTTCTCCACCAGCTCCTTCATGCGCTTTTCCAGCACCACCAGGTCCTGTTCTGACACCTCAGTGTCGTCTGCCTTGCGCAGGTGGCAGAAGTAGCCGTGCGAGATGGGGTGCTCCATGTACAGTTTGCTGCCCGGGAATACATCTGAGGCGGCCTTGTACAGCAAGAAACAAAGCGAGCGGCTATACACACGCATGCCGCTCGACTCACGGACATCTATGAACTCGATGTCCTTATTTTGATAGACCTTGAATTTGAGGCCCTGGGAGACATTGTTCACCTTGGCGGACACAATGGGATAGGGCCGATGACAGTCGAATTCAGAGAGCATTTGCAGAAGGGACGTCCCTTCCGGGAAACGCTTGGTCTCTTTGGTGTTCTTGCAGTAAACCTGTACCATGGAAAGAAAGTTTGAACGCAAAGGTAGTAAAACGCGCCCAAAATTACAAGACCTCTAAAAAGACATGTTGTGCATCCAGTCCACAAAAGCCTTCTGCCAACCGTCCGTAGTGCCCTCCGGCAAATATTCCTTCAGGGTTACCTGGCGGGATTTACAAGCAGTCCCACTCCAAATCTTTTCTTGCGCAAGCGCTGCTACGGTGAGCAGCATCAAGATGCCTGTCAAAACAATTTTTCTCATATCGTTTAAGAAAAGCACAAGTTCATAAGTTACTGGACAAGGACGGTCATCTTGGTGCAAAGCGTGCCATCGGCCAGGCTCAGCGTGATGTCGGCCGTGGTATCGTCCCTAAAAGACCAGGCGTAATGGAGTTCGGGGCCGTCTGCGGTGGGCAGCACCGGCACCACGAACTTGATGTCCTTGGCGGCGGCGAGCTTGCGGCCCATCAGCTCCAGGCCCATCTGCACCAGCGTGACGCCGGGGGTGACGGGATAACCCGGGAAATGGGCTTTGTAAATGGGGCTTTCCGGGAGCAGCCGCACTGTAGCGGTTCCTTCTCCCCGTGAGACGATTTGGTATAAAGTTCCTTCTAACATAATATGCGTTGCCCAAACATTATTTGACTATGAAGTAGCAACCGGCCAGGATGAGGAAAAGGCCAATCCACTGCGTCCATACTACGGTTTCGTGGAAGAAAATCACCGCCACCAGCATGCCGAACAGAAAGCTGAGGGAAGACAGCGGATACACCTGGCTGAACGGGAAGCTCCGCAGCATGTACATCCACTCCAGGGTACCTACAATGCCGCAGATACCGGAAGCGATGAGCCACCAGTTGGTGAGAATGCCGTCACGGAAAAACACCCAGGTCCAGCTGAAGCTGCCCATGTGCTCGGCCGCCACTTTGAACAGTGACTGGGCAGAGCACATAAGGACAGCCTGGGTGATAGATAAAATAATGAGTCTTAACATGGTTTGTCAAATCAATCACTTGGGTCCTTAGTCATCCTTGAGGGCGCTCTTGAGAGATGCCGTGGCAATGAGTTCATCCCCCAAGCGAACCTCGGCGTCAACCAGGGTAATGTTGGAGATTACTTCCTTGAGGAAGATGGTGGTTTCCAGGGTTTCGCCCGCCTTGGGCAAGCAGTTAATCCTGAGCTTCCGGAACTGGCCGATGTAGCCAATCTTCACGGGAAGATGCAGGATAAACTTGCTGTAATAGCCCTGCCGCACGGCGCTGCACTGGGCCATGTGTTCCATGAGCCCGGCGGCGCTCAGGCAGCCGTCTTCCATGAGAAGGTTCTTTTCCTCCTCCGGCGTAAAGCGAATCCGTGCCAGCTCCGCCGTGTATTCTTCCAGGGAATCCACAAAGCGGAACGGCGGCTGCTGGGGCAGTAATTCACCAATGGGAATGTCGCTAAAGGGTTTCATTCGGTCTAAAAAAAATAAACGGTACGAGGCCCATTGGCCCCGTACGTTTAACAATACAAATAGTCAAGCACGCGTGCTTATTTGATTAACCAATACGATTGGCAATGAACTTGCAGAAGTCGTCCAGGGTGATGAGGTCCTTGAAATCTTCCGGTTTCATCTTGAAGCCGAACTGTTCCTCAACCAGGACAACGACGTCCACAACCTCCAGGGAATCAATTCCCAGGTCTTCTTTCAAGCGGGCGTCCTCGCTGATTTTGCTTTCTTCAATCTCCAGGTCTTCCACCAGGAATTCATTCACTTTCTCGTAAATTTCGTCGATAGTCATAATTACTTCTTATTAATATGTTTATTCTTTTTAAGGTCCCGTTCGGGCTTGCAAATTTAGTAATAATTTTCTAATTTTGCCCATAATCTGCCCGGTTGGAAGTCAAAGACTGGCTTCGCCCTGCAGAAACTACGTTAAATAAAATGGAAAAGGGACCTATCTCTCAATTCATTACCCATCACTACCGTCATTTCAATTCCGCAGCCTTGGTAGATGCTGCAAAGGCCTATGAAGATCTCCTGAACAAAGGAGGAAAAATGTTCCTGGCCATGGCCGGCGCCATGTCCACCGCAGAACTGGGCCTCTCCCTGGCAGAGATGATCCGTCAGGACAAAATCGCCTTCGTTTGCTGCAGTGCAAACAACCTGGAGGAAGACATCATGAACCTGGTGGCCCACAGCCACTATTATCGTGTACCCGGCTACCGTGACCTTACTCCCAAGCAGGAGCAGGAACTGCTGGACAACCACTACAACCGTGTAACGGACACCTGCATCCCGGAAGAGGAAGCGTTCCGCCGTCTGGAAAAGCACCTGGTAGAGGTGTGGGACAAGGCCAAGGCGGAAGGCAAGAGATATCTCCCCTATGAGTTCATCTATCAGATGATTCGCAGCGGTGTTCTGGAGCAGTATTATGAGATCGACCCCAAGGACAGCTGGGTGGTCGCCGCCTGCGAGAAGAACATCCCCATCATCTGCCCCGCATGGGAAGACTGCACCACCGGCAACATCTTCACCGCCCATGTGATCCGCGGCGAATATGACCCGCACATGGTCATCCAGGGCGTGGAAGTGATGATGTTCCTGGTGGACTGGTACAAGAAAAACAGCCAGGGCGCCGGCGTGGGATTCTTCCAGATCGGCGGCGGCACCGCCGGTGACTTCCCCATCTGCTGCGTTCCTATGATGGAACAGGATCTGGGCTGGACAGGCACTCCGCTTTGGGCCTATTTCTGCCAGATTTCAGACTCCACTACTTCTTACGGTTCCTATTCCGGTGCTGTTCCCAACGAGAAAATCACCTGGGGCAAGCTGGCACCGGAAACGCCCAAATTCATTGTGGAAAGTGACGCTACCATCGTGGCACCGCTCATTTTCGCCTATGTCCTGGGCTGGTAAGAAATCCCTCAAAGATTCTTTCAGGAGCCTGTTCACTCACAAGGAGCAGGCTCCTTCTTTTACTGCCCCCTCTCCCCTGCTTCCGGACACCGTGAAGCGGGTGGAAAAGTTGCTACAACTTTGGGTCGATGGGAAAGGTTACCGCATGCCGGACCATACAGTAGAAAAGGCGGCAGAGCGCATTGGAACAGACTCTGCCACCTTATACAAATATTTTGCCATGCGCGGGGAAGATTTCCGTTCCTATCGCGCTAAACTGCGGATTCAGGATGCACAGGAAATGCTGCTGGCAGAGCCTTCCACACCGGTTACGCTCATTGCCTTCCGGGTAGGATTTACAGACCGCAGCAACTTCTCCCACCAGTTCAAGGCCATTACCGGCACCACGCCCGCCGCTTGGCGAGCGCGGCACCAATAACTAGTTCGTCTTAATGGACGCCAGGCCGGCTTTGCTGGTCTGAATATCGCTGCATTCCAGCTTGCGGGCATCAATGTCACCGGCCCCAGAAACATGCAGCCGGCAACTTTCGGCCTTGCCTTCCAATTCCACATCACCGGCTCCGTTCACCTTGATGTTCAGTGCACCTACGTTCAGGCCCTTGCATTCCAGGTCGGCCGCGCCGTTAATCTGGATAGCCAGTTCTGGCGTGGTCACGTTCTTCAGTTCCAGGTCGCCGGCGCCATTCACCTGGACATGCAGCGTTTCCTGCTGGTTCAAGGCGACGACCGAAGCATCGACGGCTCCATTGACCTGAATATCTGCGAGGGTGGGTGCGCTCACGTAGATGTCGAATTCATCGGCACGGATGTTAACTTTGTCCACCGTTTCCAGGATGAGGGTGCTGTTCTCCACGCGGTAATTCAGATGCTGGAACACTTCCTCGTTGGCCTTGACGCTTACGCCGAAGGTCCCGTTCGTTTGGGCGAATTCCAAGTCTGCATGACCGTTGATGACGATGGCGTTGAAGTCGGCCAGGTCAAAGGATTTGGTGACCACAGGGCCTTTGCAGGTAACGGTTTTTCCGTTTTTACCATTGCCCAGGTGCACGTTCCAGGTGCAGCTGAGAAGTGCGAGTACGCACAGGGCGCTCAGTACTTTTTTCATATCGGTTCAATTTTTAAAAATGCTTGCATCCAGTCCCAGGAGCTCCATCTTACGACGGATGGCAGGGACTTCTTTTGCCAGGAAATCGGCCTTCTGGGCCTCCAGGATTTTTTCGCGGGCGTCATCGGCCGCAAAATAGCCGATACCGCGCTTGTTGTAGATGATGCCCTCGTCCGTAAGTTTCTCGTACGTGCGCATCACCGTGTTGGGATTGACCCCTATCTGCCCGCCGTATTCGCGCACGGAAGGAATCCGGTCCCCGGCCTTGAGCGTGCCGGAGAGGATGCTTTCGCAGAGCGCATCGGCAATTTGCAGATAGATGGGTTTGTCGCTGTGAAAGTCCATGGTTTAGTGTTTAATGGTTTTGAGGCGCCAGAAGATGCCGGCGACCATGGCTGCTGAAAAGACGGCGGAAATGGCATTGACCCAAACGAAGAGCTGGTTGATGTTGGCTTCGGCCAGGGTGATATCGTCCACGTCCATATTCTCTACCAGGCTTAGGCTGAAGGAACTCATGAATATGGAAGACAGGATGCTCAGGCCGAAGGCGATGGCAAAGGCGCCCAGAATCTTGTTGCGTTTGAAGCAGATGCCGCAGAGCAGGAAGTAAAGCAGGTTGCCCCACAGGCTCAGCAGCATGGCCCAGCCCAGCGGGGCCACGTTCAGGGTAAGCGTGTACTCGTCGTTGACATCCGTGAGGGCGGAGACGAAACTCTGCCAGCCGCCGGCGAGCACAGCCACCATGGATTTACCCAGGGTGGGATCCAAGGCGCAGAGGACGCCGTCCACCAGGAAGGAGGCGCAGAAGAACAGCACGGGCAGGACAATACAGGCCATGATGAGCATGGACACCCATTTCTCCACGGTGGACGCCGGGAGCATAAGCCAGGCGCTGCCTTTGCGCTTGTCCGTCAGATACCCGTAAATGCGGGTGTAGTAGAGCTCCAGTGCGGCGGAAGCCAGGAAAAAGGTGACAAAGCGGCCGCTGATGCCGGGACCCTGCCAGGTGCCGTTGAAGGTGAGGTTGAACAAGACCACCACAAAATAGATGATAAGACCGGCCAGGCCAATACCCACGGCGGCTTTCACGTGGTTGCGCCACATTTGGGTGAGGTCGTATTTGAAATAGGCCCAGAAACGGGAACCCTGAAAAATTTCGTTTGTCATAGGGCTATTGGAATAAAGCTTTAACAACATCTTTGTGGGCATGCACGGCATTGAAGAGGGCTTCCAGGTTCACCTTGGATTCCTCGCCGGTGGTGTTGGGATACACCTGGATGGCACCGGAGGGTGTCTGCTCCAGGTACAGGGCCTCCGGATGGAGGGTGTTGCTGTAGTCAAAGAACAGCTTTTCGCTGATCTGCTGCAGGCTGGCGTTCAGGAGCACATCCTCCTTGTCCAGGATGACAATGGGGTCGATAATCTCCTCCAGGTCGCGTACCTGGTGGGTGGAAATGACCACGCAGGCGTCCTCGTTGGTGTACAAGGTGATGGCCTTGCGGAACTGGGATTTGGACGGGATGTCCAGGCCGTTGGTGGGCTCGTCCATAAAGTAATGGCGCGCATTGCACGCGAGCGCGAAGGCAATCCAGGTCTTTTTAAGCTGGCCGGCGCTCATGCTGTCCATGCGCTGGTTTTCGTCTACCTCGAACTCGCGGAGAATGGAGAGGAACTTGGCCTGGTCGTACTTGGGCCAGAGCCGGCCGGTTTCCAGGCCAAACTGGTTGGCGCGGTTGTGAACGGGCGCTACCTCGTCCGGAAGATAGAACTGTTCCGCCAGCAGACTGGGCTGACGGTCAAAGGGAGCGCGGCCGTCTGTGTCGATGGTGCCGGTCTGGGGCTTCTTGAGGCCGCACAGCAGGGTGAGCAGGGTGGTTTTGCCCACGCCGTTCTCTCCGAGCAGGCCGTAGATGTTACCGCCCTTGAGCTCCATGGAAATGTTCCTCAGAACTCCCTTGGAGCCATAACTGAAAGATAGATTTTGAATACTTATCATAACTCTTCGCGTGTATTAGTTCATTAGTACACTGCAAAGGTATAAAGAATTTTTGGATTTGCAAATAAAAATAGGAAAATTTTTCGTGATTACTAAATAATTGCTACTCAGTATATTACCGTATAATCCTCGTTTAAATTTTGAACGAGGAGCATATTATAAACGATTGACTGTCAGATAGATAAGTATCACCAGCCGCGGCGGATATTTTCCGCCATCCCGTGGGCTAGCCTGGCACGGGCGTCCCGGGAATACCAGGCAATGTGCGGACTCAGCAGGAGCCGCTCCGGATACTGGCGCGCCGCTTCCATGAGCGGACTGTCCAGCGGAAGCGGTTCCTTTACATAGACATCCAGGGCCGCCCCGGCAATCATGCCCTCTTCGATGGCCGCGGCAAGGTCTGCTTCAACCGCTATGCCTCCCCTGCCCGTGTTCACCAGAATGGCGGTGGGCTTCATCTGCGCCAACTCTTTGTAGCCGATGAGGCCCGCCGTCCGCTCGTTGTACGGCGCATGGATGGAGATGACATCGGCCCGCCCCAGCAATTCCTCCAGCCCTACGCAGGGGTACTCCTTGCAATGGCCGGTGCCGGAGGTGGAATAATAAATGACCTCCATGCCGAAGGCCTTGCCAATAGCGGCCACTTTCTGGCCAATGGCGCCCATGCCCACGATGCCCAGCGTTTTGCCGGAAAGCTCCGTGAACGGGTGCGCAAAGTCCACATGGACGGGATTCCGGCTATAGGCGCCGCTCTGCACGAACGACTGATAATGGAAAGCGCGGCCGCTCAGGTTCAGGATGTGCATCCAGGCTGTCTGTGCCACGGAATCCGTGGAGTAGGCCGCCACATTGCGCACTGCGACGCCCCGGGCTTCGCACAGTTTTACGTCTATATTGTTGATGCCAGTCCCGGCCTCGCAGATAAGTTTGAGCCTGGGTGCGGCGTCCAGGAAGGCCTGGTCCACAATGACTTTGTTCAGGCAGGCAACGTCTGCGTCCTTCACCCGCTGCCGGGCCTCTTCCGCCGTGGAGCTGGGATAGCACACCAGTTCCCCCAGAGCGGCCATTTCCTCCAGGGAGACGTCGCCCATGGAGATAGCGTCTAAGAATACGATTTTCATAACTACAAATTAACAGAAAAATTTGTATATTTACAACCAGTTATGGCAACCGCAGCGGAAATACTTGCGCGCATAGACGAAAAAGCGCCCTACGCAATGGTCATCGAGGCCAGTGTACGGGACTATTGCGTCCTGGCCCTGCAGTTCCTCAAAGGACAGGCCCAGGTGCAGCAATACTTCCAGTCCCCCCTTCCTGCTCCCCTGCCCGTGTTGGACACGGAAGCATCGGCCCAAAAACATGCGACGGAACGCTACTGCATGCAGCTTTACAGGCCTGCCAGCGAGGCCTTGCTGGCCGATGCCATTGCGGACCTGGCCTTTGCGCAGTCCCAGCGGCTCACCCTCGCGGAACCGGCATCGCCCCAGGCGGATGACCGCGAGCGTGCGTGCGTATATATAACGGCCGTGTACACCCTCTTTGCGCTGGTGTTGCATGGCCGGACGGATTTTGCCGTCCTCTTCCTGGAAGCTTGGGCCAATTTCAACGAGTTCGCCAGCGCCCGCACCGTCCGCATGCACTATGACCGCAGCTGGAACAGCCGCTACGAGCCCCTCTTCTACCCCCTGGGCCGATAAATGTTGCCGGTTTTCCGTAAGTTTTTACCTATAAGCATATTGCATTCTTCACGGAAATGCCATATATTTGCATATACATATAACTCTTTTGCCTATGAAACCCGAACTGGTACAAGCTTTCCTGCTTAAGAACGGTGAATGTTTTGATATGCTCACCGTACAGGATGTCCAAAACAGACTCGCAGACATTCCGGATGAAAAATCGGCATTGTCGATGGGCCTGAATCTTCAGAAACCCACTGTCATGCTCATTATTGCCATCTTGCTTGGCTGGGAGCGTTTTTTCCTTGACGATATCGGACTGGGTGTAGTGAAAGTGATTACGTGCTTAGGTTAATGAAATCTTTGTGCCGATTGCTCTCGGTGGCCATCCTTGCCATCGTTCTGCTGCCTGCCTGCTCCAAACAGGTAATTACACCGGAGCCGACGCCTGCGCCGGAGCTGCTGAAAGGGACCATTATCGGCACGCAAAAATCGCTTGATTATTCCTCCGGATCATCTTCCGTGCTGGTAAATACGCGGAACATGGCATTTGACGGGAAGTTCGACACGTTTTTTGCCTCGTACGACCGCAGCGGAACATGGGTAGGACTGGACCTCGGAGAGCCGCACATCATTACCAAGGTGGGCTGCGCACCGCGTACCACGCAGGAAAGCCGGGTGCTGCTGGCACTGTTCGAGGGTGCCAACAAGGCCGACTTCAGCGACGCGCTGCCGCTGGCTGTCGTCAAGAAAAAGGGCACATCCGGGAAGGTGGATTATATGGATGTGGACTGCTCGCGCGCGTTCCGCTTTGTGCGCTACGTGGGCCCGCACGAAGCCCGCTGCAACGTGGCGGAGGTGGAATTTTACGGGTATAAGGCTGCCGGGGACGATACGCACCTGCCGCGCCTGACCAACCTGCCCACCGTGGTCATCAATACCGCTCAGGCGCAGGCCATCGCCTCCAAGGAAACGTATGTATCGGCCAATATTTATATTCTGTCGGACGAGGGACTGCTGGACTGCTCCGGCTCGGAGATTAAGGGACGTGGAAATGCCAGCTGGGACTTTCCCAAGAAGCCGTACAAGATGAAGTTCGCGGAAAAGCAGCATGTGCTGGGCTCCCCCGCCAAGGACAAAAAATGGACGCTGATTAACAATTATGGCGACAAAACGCTCATGCGGAACATCCTGGCCTTTGAGGTGAGCCGCCGCGTGGGCATGGCCTATACGCCGTTCTGCAAGCCGGTGGATGTAATTGTAAACGGCGAGTACCAGGGCTGCTACCAACTTTGTGACCAGGTGGAAGCGGGCAAAGACCGCGTGCCGGCCAAGGATGGCTATCTCATTGAAATTGACGCGTATGCATCCGGCGAGACCGTGTACTTCTATTCGTCCAAGGGAACGCCTGTAAGCGTGAAATCTCCGGATTCCGATGCCATTACGCCGGAGCAGCTGGCGTTTATCAAAAAGTTTTACGCTTCTACCGAGACGGCGCTGTTCTCCAGTACTTTTACGGCGCCCGGAAGCGGGTATCGAAAATATATGGACGTGGACAGCTTCCTGCGCAATTTCATTGTGGGCGAATTCTGCGGCAACACGGACACCTATTGGAGCATGTATATGTATAAGGATGCGGCAGACGGGCCTTTCTTTACCGGCCCCGTCTGGGACTATGACCTGGCCTTCGAAAATGACCAGCGCACGCATCCCATCAACAATCTTTCCGACTACATTTATGCCTATGCCGGCTCGGTGGCATCCAGCTCCGTGCGCGACATGGTGAACCGGATTGTGAAGCAGGACCCTGCAGCCAAGGCCCGCCTGGTGAAGCTCTGGGAGGAAGCCAAGCCGGAGCTCTCCACCCTGAACAGCTATGTGACGGAAACCGCCGCCCTGCTGGATGAATCCCAGCAGCTCAACTTTCTGCGCTGGCCCATCCTGGACCAGCGCGTCCACCAGAACTTCCAGGCCACCGGCTCCTACTCCGCCGAGGTGAACACCGTGAAGCAATACATCACCGCCCGCCTCTCCCGCCTGGACCAGCTCATCCGCCGGTAATCCTCAGGCCAGGCAAAAGAGATGCCCGGTCGTAGCCGGGCATGACGAGAAAAGGCCCTTCAGATTGGATTAGTACAGGAATCCGAACATCCAAAGGGGAACCTGGTTGTCATGCACATATTCTATGTCATCCTTGATTACGTATCCGTTCGGGATGTCTTCTATCTGCTTCTTCCCTTTTTTGCGTCCTCCCACTTCAAAGGTGAGGCCATCAATTTCAAAATCGGACACGGGTGATTCCAGCGTCTCGTACTTTTGTTTGGTCCAGCAGAAGAAAATGGTTTCGCGACTGTTTCCGGTGTTGGGCTGCTCTCCGGACAGGACGTAAGCCATATTGGAGTTGTGCAGATACAGTTTGTCCATCTTGCGAAGGATGGCATCTCCGTTGGCTTTCATCCTTAATACGGATACCAGTTCGGCTTTCTCCAGATATTCCAGGTATTTGGGCAGGTCGTCCCGGTCAAGCCCCAGGTCTCGGGCCATGTCTGAGAAATTGATTTTAACGGGGACGCTCTTTGAAATGAAGTACATAAATTTTTTGAGCTTCTGGGTGGCCGCTATGGTCATCTTGGCATGTTTTGGGATATCCAACTCTACAGTAGTTTTGATGATTTGTCGCAGACGTGTCTCAAATTCCGGCTCCTGGAAGAAGGGATAGCAGCCTTTTTTCATGTAGTCGTCGAAGTATTTGAGCGGACGCTCCGGGCCATAGGGGAAGTCTACTTTTCCCTGGAGGATTTCTTCCAGGGTGCTCCTTTTGAGGGACCAGCCACAGCGGAGATTGAGATACTCGCGGAAGGACCAGACCGGTAGGTGGTACTCTATGACACGGCGGCTAAGGTCGGAGCCGCCCTCCTCCAAATCTAGCATGGAACTCCCGGAATAAATAACGTGCAGCATTGGTAAACTGTCGTAGATGTTCTTAATTTCACGGCTCCATTTTTCGTATTTATGGATTTCGTCTATATACAGGTATTTACCTCCGCGAGCAAAGAACGTCTTGGCGGTTTCTAGCAGCGTATGGGCGCTGAAATAGATGTCATCGGCAACAACGTAAAGGGATTCATCCCGGTTCCCAAGCTGCTTGATGTGTTGCAGGATGAGGGTGGATTTTCCCACACCCTTCTGGCCCAGAATGCCTAGAATACGAACGTCCCAATTGATGGTTTGGTGCTGCTCACGGAAAAAGTTCATCGGGGTCAGTTCCAGGAGCTGGAAGTATTGGTCGTATAATTCTTGCATGGCGTATTGCGGTTGGTTTACGGCACAAATATACAAAAATTGCGGGAAACTTTCCGCAATTTTTTCGAAATACTGCGGAGTTTTATCCGCAATTTGTCAGGTCAAAAGTGATTGCAGGTCAAGCCGGCAATGACAAAAATGCCCGGTCGAGCGGCCGGGCATGACATCAGTTCAAGTCAAACTTTTATTCAACTCCGCCGCCAAGGGCGATGTATAGGTTAATGATGGCTTGATTTCCGTTGAAGGTATTGGCCACCTCAGAAAGTTGGGCCTTAAGGAAGGCTTCCTGGGCAGTAATTACCTCCAGATAATTGGCCTTGCCGTTCTTCATAAGTTCATGAGTGCCGTCAAACGCTTTCTGCAGGACGTCAATCTGCTGGCTGAAAATTTCGGCCTTATAAGCCGCCGTTTCACAGTCGGCAATGAGGGAATTGACCTCGCTGCCTGCTTTGAGCACCGTGCCGATAAACTGCTCCCGGGCCTGCTCCTGGCGTATCTGGGCTGTCTTGTAATTGCCCCTGATGCGGCCTTGGTTAAAGAGCGGTTGTGCAAGCGACGCGATAGCAGAATATGCCAAGCCGGCAGGACTTCCTATCACGCCTGCAAGGCCGATATTTCCGTCCAACGTAATTTTTGGAAAGAAATTGGACAGGGCTTCCTGCTGCACATAATAGGCCTTCTCTATCCCATGCTCCGCCGCCCTGATATCGGCCCGGTTGCGGAGAAGGTCTCCGGGAAGCCCCAGCCCCACTTCTACAGGAAGGACGAAATAAGCCATGGGGTCACGCTCTACGTGCCCGGGAGTGCGGCCTAACAGCATGCATAGGGCGTTTTCGGTGTCACGGATATCGTTGGCAAGATCGGCCCGTTGGGCACGAACACCCAGTAGCGAAGCCTCCATCTGGTTCACGGAAGTGCTGTACGCCTTGCCGTTCTCCATGAGCGTTCGTTGAATATCCAGCGATTGTTCCCAGAGCACGATGGCCTGGTCCATCAAATCCAGCTGGCGATCCAGCATCTGGAGCATATGGTAGCCGTTGGCAATATCGGCCACCAGGCGCGTCTGGACTGCGGTTTTTTCATCCTTAACCTGTGCCAGCAGGGCCTGCGCCTGGCGACGGCGGCTAGAAATACCGCCAAAGAAATCAAGGTCCCACTGCAGGCCGGCGCCGACGTTGTAGGAGGCGCTGCCTTGATACTGGAAACTCGGTGTCAGGTTCAGGGAGGGCAACCAGGCCAGGCGGGCGGTCTGGAGGGATACCTCTGCAATCTCTATATTGAGGGCCGAAATTTTCAGGTTGCTATTGTGTTCCAAGCCTTCCTCGATGAGTGCCTGCAGCTTGGCGTCCGGAAAGAAGGTGCGCCAGGGAACGACGGCCATGCTTTCCCCTGCTTCCACACCTTCTCCCATAAGAGCAACCGGTGCCTCGCTGGTGGATTCATATTGTTTATACAGCGCGCAGCCGGAAAGGCCAAGAAGCATTGCAGTCAGCAAAAGATATTTTTTCATAACTCAGTCCTCCTCTTTTTTCACCATCGGCCCCTGGAATTTCTCGTGGAGCTTCTGAAAAATCATGTAGAATACCGGCACTACAAACAGCAGCGCGATGGTCCCGACGAAGGAACCGCCCGTTACGCCGATGGCGAGGGACCGATTGCCGTTGGCACCGGCTCCGCCAGCCACAATGAGCGGAATCATGCCGATAATCATGGTGAGCACCGTCATGAGGATAGGGCGGAAACGGTCCTTGCAGGCCTCGAAGGCGGCCTCGAAGATGGGCAAGCCTTGCTTTCGTTTATCCACGGCGAACTCCGTAATGAGAATGGCGGTCTTGGCCTGCAGGCCGATGAGCATCACCACACCTGTTTGCAGGTAAATGTTGTTGTCCATGCCCGGGAGCCCTATCTTGAAGCAGAGGAAACTGAAAAGGAACGAGCCCATGAGGCTGAAGGGAATGCTAAAGAGCACGGCTAAAGGTATAAACCAGGAGTTGTACAGCGACGCCAGGATAAGGTAAACAAGGAGAACGGCAATGGCATAGAGGATAACCATGGTGTTGCCCCCCATGTTCTCTTCCAGCTCGCGGGACATGCCGCCGTATTCATAGGCATAGTCCGACAGGTTCATGGTCTCTTCAAAGACTTCCCGGATGGCCTGGTGCACCTGACCTTCGCTGTAGCCCGAGGCCGGCGTCACATAAGTGGCAATGCTCTGGTACATGTTGAAGCGGTTCTCCGTGTTGGAGCCCACCGAAGGCGTAAGGGTGACGAACTGCGTGATAGGGGCCATGCGGCCATCGGCCACACGTATGAAAATGCTGCCCAGGGATTCGGGATCCAGCCTGTAGCCGGGCAGCGCGTTGGACAGGATGCGATATACCTTGCCGAACTGGTTGTAGTTTCCCACAAAAGCCTGACCGCAGTAGTTGCCCAGGGTGGTGAGCACCTGCTGGGCGGTGATGCCGGCCCGGACGCACTGGACGGGGTCCACGGAAACATCGTATTTGGGGAAGGACTCCGAATAGGTGGATTCTGCACTGCCCACTTCCGGCCGTTCCTGAAGCTTGGAAAGAAACATCGTCACTTTATTGTTGAAGGCTGTCATGTCGCCGTCCGTCTTGTCCTCGATCATGAGCTCTATCTGGCTGCTGGTACCGAAGCCCGGCACCTGCGGCAGGGTGAACGGAATCACCTGGGCGTCTTTGATGTCCTCGCAGTCCATGTAGAAGCGCCCGGCCACAAGGTCTATGTAGTGGTCCATGCCAGGACGCTTTTCCCAGTTTTTGAGCCTGACGAAGAAGGTGCCGTAGCAGGAACCGGCGCTGGAGATGAGGCCGTAGCCGGAAACCCGGCCATAGGTTTCCATTTCCGGAATTGCGCGAATCTTGGCCTCTACCTTCTCCATAATCTGATTGGTCTCATTCAGGGTGGACCCCGGCGCCGTGCGCACCTCCACCATGAACACGCCCTGGTCTTCGTTGGGCACCAGACCGCTGGGCATCACCTTCATGAGGTAGACCATGCCACCGGCGGCAATCACCAGGAGAATCCAGGACCACGCCGGTGCGCTCATAAACTTCTTCACGGAACTGAAATACTTGCTGGAAACCGCGTCGTAGCTCACTTCATAGGCTTTTCTGGTATAGTCCAGGAAAGATTTCTTCTGCCCCTGCATCTTTTCCTCCCTGGGTCTGAGGAGCATCACGCAAAGGGCCGGGCAAAGGATAAGGGCCGATACGGTGGACAGTCCCACTGATGAAGCCAGGGTAATGCCGAACTGCTTGAAGAATGCGCCGCTGGTTCCGGGAGAGAACATCACCGGGATGAACACCGCCATGAATACCAGCGTAGTGGAAATAGCCGCCATGGTCACCTCCGACAAGGCGCTTGTAGTGGCTCTCACCACGTTTTTCTCTCCAAGTTGCAGCTTTGTCATTACGGCTTCCGTAACCACAATGGCATCGTCCACAACGGTTCCTATGGCCAGCACAAGCGCGAAGAGCGTGAGGAGGTTCAGGGAGAAGCCGGCCAGTTTCACTATGGCAAAAGTGCCCATAAGGGACACGATTATGGAGATGGACGGGATGAGGGTGGCCTTGAAATCCTGCAGGAAGAAGAACACCACCAGGATGACCAGGAGAATGGCAAGGATCAGGGTCTCCACCACGTTGTGCATGGCGGCATCCAGGAAGTCGTCGCTGCACAGGAGGGTGGAGAACTTGAGGCCGGCGGGGGCAATTTGCTCCGCTTCCCTGAGCACTTCATTGATTTCCGCGTTCACGGCCTTGGCGTTGGCGCCGGGGGCCTGGTACACAATGGTGATGACGGCAGGGCCTTCTGCGCCTTTGGAGGTGAAGGTATAGTCCCTGGCGCCCAGCTCGATATCGGCCACATCTCCGAGGCGCAGTATCTTGCCGCCTTCCGAGCGCAGGACGATGCTGCGGAATTCCTCCACGGTTCTGAGACGGCCGCTGTATTCCAGTTTGTATTCGTACGTGTTCTCCGACATCTTGCCCAGGGTGCCCACAGGAGCCACCAGGCTCTGCGTGCCCACGGCCGCAAAAAGATCCTCCGGCATGAGATTGTATGCCGCCATTACATCCGGTTTCATCCAGATACGCAGGGCGAACGTGTTGCCCAGGCTCTCCACCTTTCCAACGCCTGTCACACGGGTAAGGCGGGGCTTTACGGCTATGTCCAGGTAGTTGGCAATGAAATCGGGGTCATAGGAGCCGTCCGGACTTTCCAGCTGGAACACCTGCAGGATGTTGTTCTGCTGTTTGGCCACGCTTACGCCAAACTGCAGTACTTCCTGCGGGAGGAGCGGCTGCGCCATGGAAACCCTATTCTGCACGTTCACGGCTGCCATGTCCGGGTTGGTGCCCGGCTTGAAGAACACGAGGATGGTAATATTGCCGGTGGAAGTGGCAGTGGACTTCATGTAGTACATGTCCTCCACGCCGTTGATGGCTTCTTCCAGGGGCTGGATTACGGACTTGATGGCAGTCTTGGCATCTGCGCCGTCATAGCTGGCTGACACAACCACGGTGGGAGGGGCGATGTCGGGATACTGGTCCATGGGGAGGGTGGTGAGCGAGATAAAGCCCACCAGAAGAATAAGAAGGCCGATGGACACGGCCATCACCCTCTGTTTGATGAACGGATTGCCTTTCATACGAACCGGATGAACTTAGAAAATCACTTTTTGGCCGTCCACCACGTTGGTGGCACCGCTGGAAACAATTACGTCGCCCGGCTTCAGGCCTTCAAAGACGCAGAGAGAAGTGCCGATGTCAAAGGTTTGCACCTGGGTGGAGTGGGCCAGGGAATCCGCACCGACCTTCCACACGATGGTGCGGTCCAGCTGGCGCACAATGGCCGATGTGGGTATAACGATTTGGTCGGCATAGGTGAAAGGAACAATGACGGTCCCCATGTTGCCGGAAGCCAGAACGCCATCCGGGTTAGGGAACTCGGCTTCTGCCCGCATGGCGCCGGTGATGGGATCCACCACATTGGAAATGCGCACGATACGGCCCTTCTCCTTGTAAACGGAACCGTTCTTGAGCTCCAGTGAGACATCGGGCAGACTGGATAGAAACTGCTTCAGCGTCTTGCCTTCCAGGCCTTCCTGCAGCTGCAGGTACTCACTTTCGGAGATGGAGAACTTGGCGACGATGCGGGAAGCTTCGCTCACCTGGGCTACAACGGTACCGGGAGACACGAGCTCTCCCCGGTTCAGGGGCGCTCTGCCTACTATGCCCGTGATGGGGGAAGTGATGGTACAGAAGCTCAGTTGCAGCTTTGCGGCCTTGAGTGCGGCTTCTGCCTGAGCCACTGCCGCCGTTGCCTGGTTGTAGGCGTTGGTGGCCGTTTCCAGCATATAAGAACTCACAATCCCTTTCTGGAAGAGATTCCGGTTGCTTTCCATTTCCAGCCTGGCCGTGTTCTGACTGGCCTGGGCGGCCAAAAGGTTGGCATGGGCATTATCCAACGAGGCCCTTGCCTGACGCTCATCTATCCGCGCCAGGACGTCACCCTTGCGGACGTGGTCTCCGATGTCCACATTATACTCGGTAACGGCTCCACTGCAGATGGTGGTCACTACCACTTCATTGACACCCTCCAGCGTGGCATTGTAACGGGCAGGATACTCCACCTCTTGCGTTTTGACGGTAAGTGTGTCAAACGATGTGTGTTTTTCTTGGGGCGCATTGAGGCCGCATCCAGTCACAAGCAGGATTGCCAGCATGGCTTGTAAGGACTTCTGGGAATTCATGTTCATCTATGTTTTGATTTATTTAACCCAGGCGGGCTTCCAGGCGGCTGCGGATTTCCTGGAGGAACTGCAGGGAGGTGAGGCCCTTCGGGGAAATATTGGCATTCAGGTTCAGGAGGTCCTTGGTCTCCAGGCCTTCATTCAGGGTGTCGAAGCAGGCGGCCTCCAGCTGGTTGGCGTAGTTCACCAGTTCCGGGAGGTTGTCCAGTTCACCCCTCTTGCGGAAGGCGCCACTCCAGGCGAAGATGGTGGCCATGGGGTTGGTGGAAGTTTCCTCGCCCTTCAGGTACTTGTAATAGTGACGGGTCACGGTGCCGTGGGCGGCCTCGTACTCGTACTTGCCGTCCGGGCTCACCAGCACGGAGGTCATCATGGCCAGGGAGCCGAAGGCGGTGGACACCATATCGGACATCACATCGCCGTCGTAATTCTTGCAGGCCCAGATGAAGCCGCCTTCGGAGCGCATGACACGCGCTACGGCATCGTCAATGAGGGTATAGAAATACTCGATGCCGGCAGCCTCGAATTTCTCCTTGTACTCGGCCTCGTAAATTTCCTCGAAGATGGCCTTGAAGCGGCCGTCGTACTTCTTGGAGATGGTGTCCTTGGTGGCGAACCAGAGGTTTTCCTTCACGTCCAGGGCATATTTGAAACAGCTGTGGGCAAAGCTGGCGATGGATTTGTCCGTGTTGTGCATGCCTTCAATGACGCCGGGGCCGGCAAACTCGTGAATCACTTCCTCGATGCGCTGGCCGGAAACGCCTTCGAACACCAGTTTGGCCACGCCGGGTTCGGTGGTCTGGATTTCCACGTCGCGATAGACGTCACCGTAGGCATGGCGGGCAATGGTGATGGGCTTCTTCCAGAACTTTACGGCCGGATGGATGGAGGGGATGGTGATGGGTGTGCGGAACACGGTGCCGTCCAGCATGGCACGGATGGTGCCGTTGGGGCTCTTCCACATCTGGTGCAGGTTGTACTCGCTCATGCGCTGCACGTTGGGGGTGATAGTGGCGCACTTCACGGCCACGCCATACTTCTTGGTGGCATTGGCGGAGTCGATGGTCACCTGGTCCGAGGTCTTGTCGCGGTACGGCAGGCCCAGGTCGTAGTATTCGGTTTTGAGGTCCACGAAAGGCAGGATGAGTTCATCCTTGATCATTTTCCACAGAATTCGGGTCATTTCGTCGCCGTCCATCTCGACAAGCGGCGTGGTCATTTTGATTTTTTGCATGATTTTTATTTTCGGTTTTTGTAGTAATTCATCAGGCAGCCGTCGGCAAGAATTTGACGCTCGTCGGCGGTGAGGTTCTGGAAGAAGAGGTGGATGGGCTTCACGGCGCCGGCCTTGGTAACCACCTGGGCATCAATTTCTTCCGCGCCAGCCAAAATGGCCTTGCGGATGCCAGGCACAAACACGTAATCCCCCACCTCGTACGCAAACGGCGTATCCGGGCCGATGGTAAACGGCACGATACCCCAGTTGATACAGTTGGAACGATAGCGCTTTGTGGCGTACTCGTAGCAGATGTTGGCGTCGCCGCCCAGCACCTTCTGGCAGGAAGCGGCCTGCTCGCGGGCAGAACCGTCGCCCGGCTTGTTGGCAAAGACGCAGGAGCCGAAGGAAGTATCGCTTGCCGATGCCCCCACGGCCTTGAGCGCTGCGGCCAGTTCAGGCGTCACCTTGCCCGCGCGGCGGGCCAGGTCATCGGCCTGAATGCGCTTGCTGCGGCCTACGTACTCGGGCACGCGGCGGCTTAGGGCAAACTCGCTGAGTTTGAGCGGATTGGAACGGTAACTTGAAGTTTCACCGGAAGGGATGAGTTCGTCGGTGGTGGTCACCGGGTCGTGGATGACGGCGGCCAGTTCCACCAGCATGTTCTCCTGCATGGGATACATGGTGGGCCAGTCCTTGATGTTGGGACCGTAGCGGAGCTCCTGGGACAAATCGGCCTTGCCAAAACCGTTGTACACACGTTTTTCGTAAATGCGACCGTCGAAGCTGTAAGGCTTGTGCTTGTCGTCATAGTCGATATCCGTGGCGGCAGTGATGACGCCACCGTTGGCGGCTGTGGCGGCGATGGAACGGGCGTCCATGAGGGCTACCAGCGAGATTTGTCCCTGACCGGGCTTGGAGCCTTCGCGGTTGGGGAAGTTGCGCGTGGTGTGGCGGATGGACAGGCCGTTGTTGGACGGGACGTCGCCGGCGCCGAAGCAAGGGCCGCAGAAGGCGGGTTTGATGACCACGCCGGCTTCCAGGAGTTCCTCGGCAATGTGATTGCGCGTGGTGGCCAGGTACACGGGCGTGCTCTGCGGGTACGCGCTCATGGTGAAGTAATCGTTGCCGATGGATTTGCCCTTGAGGATGGTTGCCGCTTCGCTCAGGTTGTCATACGTGCCGCCGGAGCAGCCGGCGATGATGCCCTGATCGGCATGGACCTTACCATTGCGGATTTTGGAGAGGAGGTCCGGATGCACTTTGTCGCCAAAACGCTTCCTGGTGTCTTCCTCAATAGCCTTGAGCACCTTTTCCGGGTTGGCCTGCAGCTCGTGGATGGTCACGGCGTTGGACGGATGGTACGGCAGGGCAATCATGCTCTCCTGCGTGCTCAGGTCTATCCTAATCATGGAATCGTAATAGGCCACCTTGCCCGGCTTGAGTTCCTTATAAGCCTCGGGCCGATTGTGCATGGTGAAGTAGCTCTTCACCTCGTCATCCGTAATCCAGATGGAGCTGAGGCAGGTGGTTTCGGTGGTCATGACGTCAATACCGTTGCGGAAGTCGATGGGCAGCTCCTTGACGCCGGGGCCAGCGAATTCCAGCACCTTGTTCTTCACGAAACCGCTCTCGAAGGTGGCTTTCACCAGGGAGATAGCTACGTCATGCGGGCCGATACCGTGCTTGGGCTTGCCTTCCAGCCACACCAGCACCACCTCGGGGGCGTTGATGTCCCAGGTGTTCTTGAGCAGCTGCTTCACCAGCTCGCCGCCGCCTTCGCCCACGCCCATGTTGCCCAGGGAGCCGTAACGGGTGTGGGAGTCCGAGCCCAGGATCATGTTGCCGCAAGCGGCGAGCGCTTCGCGGGCATACTGGTGGATAACCGCCTGGTTGGCAGGTACATAGATGCCGCCGTACTTCTTGGCGGCGGACAGGCCGAACACGTGGTCGTCCTCGTTGATGGTGCCGCCCACGGCGCACAGGGAGTTGTGGCAATTGGTCATGGCATACGGCAGCGGGAATTTCTCCAGGCCGCTGGCGCGGGCCGTCTGGATGATGCCCACGTAGGTGATGTCATGGGAGACCATGGCATCGAAGCGGATGCGAAACTTTTGAGAAGGAGATACACTCGCTTCGCTCTGTATGACAGAGGGAGTCCCCGTGTTCACATCGTGTGCACGGAGAATTTGATAGGCAATGGTGTTCTCCCGGGCCTGGTCCGGGGTGACTTCTGCTTTCTGAGCGATGGTCTTGCCATCCAGCAGGTAAACACCATGATTGATGAGTTCTACCATAATAGTTAGTTATCAGTTTGTTAATGAGTCGATTAAAATAGTAAGGGCCAGCATGTCCGCCGCACCGCCGGGCGAGATGCCCTCCGCGGCGTAGCGGACGCAGAGGTCCTGAAGCATGTTTTCTTCGGCCATGAGTACGTCAGCAGCCTCCTGCTTCACCTTCTGCGCCCTGTCATAGCCCACCCGGTGAATCACGCAGGTGTCGTCCAGCGTGGACATAATGTGTAATAGTGTCTTCTGGGCAGGAGATACACTCGCTTCGCTGCGCTCGCTCGGTATGACAGAGGGCATGGGCCGCTCTTCATTCCTGTCATACCGAGGCCGGTCTTCATTCCTGTCATACCGAGGCCGAAGGCCGAGTGTATCTCTATAATACGGCAACCAATCGGCCCAAAGGTCTTTGTAACCTTCTTCCGCGAGCGCGCGGGCGCCTTTGACGCCGTACTGCTGCACGGCTTGCCCGCCATGCGTGGAATGTAACTCGTTGACAGACAGTGAATTATGTAAAATGCCTTGGGCGATTTGGCGTAAGGCATTTTGCATAACCTCCTCTGATACAGTCACTTCCATTCCACGGGCATTCAGGGCCAGGCCCAAGGCGAAGATGGCCCCGCGGTGGGTGTTCACTCCGCCGGTAGCTTTTTTCATGGCTTTTTCCGCCTCAATGCCGATCAACTGCAGGAGCGGAGGCACGGAAGCCTTGGCCATGCGGCTCCAGTACGGCCGGAGCGCGGTGATGCCCTTCTGCATGAGGGCATAGTCCATATCGGAGTGCGCGCCGCTACTGTCCGGGCCCACCAGGCCGGGTTTCAGGGGCGTGTCCAATTCCTGTTTGAGGGCCCGCTCGGCCAGATAGGCCATGAGGTACGGGCGGGTGCTTGCCGGGCACAGCGCGGCCGCACGGGAGTAACTCCCCCGCTTCAGGGCAGTGCGGACGGCGCTGGCCGATATGGGATGCCCGGTCGGGGCCGGGCATGACGAAGACCTCGGAGTCGGGCATGACGGGTTGCCCCCTGAAGCAACTTTCAGGCGGGGAATTTCCACAACCGGGATGGGCAGGAGTTCCTGCATGAGGGCGTTGTAACGGGCCGTGAGCGGGTCCTCGGGCTCGCTGCCCACGAAGCGGACGGTGGCGCCCAGGGCGGGCACGATGTGCCGCGCAAAGAGGTCCAGGTCCAGCCGCATCTGGGTTTCAGCCGCGTCCGAGAGGTCTTTCAGGAAGTACGTGGGGAAGGTAGCGGCGGAGATTTGGTAGTCGCTGCCGTCCAACACGATGATTGGAGATACACTCGCTTCGCTCGGTATGACAGAGGCCGCCCCGGCCTTGATCATGGCCAGGCGTTCGGTGTACGGGAAGGTGTAAGATGCCCGGTCAGAGCCGGGCATGACGTCACCCCCGGCTTGACCGGGGGTCTCCCGGACGGGAATGACCACCAGGCAGTCCACCTGGGCGGCGGCCTGCTCCAGCAGGTACTGGTGACCCAACGTGAATGGATTGGCGTTCATGACAACTACGCCTACGGAGGAGATTTCTCCACTCCCTGCGGTCGGTCGAAATGGCAAGGAACCTGTCATACCGAGCGAAGCCGAAGGCGCAGCGAGTGTATCTTTCAAATACGCACAATACGCTTCCAGTCCCCGGCCGTTCTCCATAAGAATGGCCAGCGGGGCGCGGGCTATGACATGGAAACCCAGACTCAAAAACACGGCCTCGTTCTTCGGCCCCGTGAACACCTTCAGGTTGCCGGGGCCGTGCTGGGAAAGGATATGCGACACCAGCGGGGCCACCAAGCCCTCCGAACGGGCCTCCGGCGCCACTGCCACGCACTTGATGACGTCCCCGGCGAGGCCTGCGCCCGCCAGGATGACATCGTCCTTATTTTGTAAGGTATAATACACATCCAGCGTTTCCATCCGGAGGCCGTTGGCCTGGAGGAAACCTTCCACCTTTTTGCGGAAGAACGGAGCATGCAAAGGCATCTCCTGTATGTGATGATTCTCGAAAGTTTCCATTATCCCGCAGGCTTCCCAATACTCCCGGTTTGACCTGCAAAACAATTACAACGCGAATGTACGGATTAATAAGAGAATTCGCAAGGATTTGCGCTGGATTTTAAGTAAAATCCGCCACCATCCGCTCAATCTTAAGAAGCAGTTCTTCCTGGCTGTGCGTACGGGCCCGCATGCAGTAACGGGCGGACTGGTCGCAGAGCAGGCAGCGGCGCGGCGGAAGGCCCAAGGAAGCGCGGTCCAGCAGATGCCCGGGAGCCTCCAGCACGTCTATATCCATCAATCGGCCCAGTGGATGCGTGTCCTCAATCTGGCAGCAGGTTTTCTTGACCAGCAGGGCCGGCAGGGGCACCACCAGATAGGCCTCGTAACCGGTCTCCAGGTCGCGGACCTGCGCATGGCGCACCACGCTGCCAAACTTGTCCAAGAGCGCAGCCAAGCCGGCACCACCGACCACCAAGGACGATGCACACCGTTTCACGGGCCCGGGGAACTGCACCGTCAGGCAAATGAGCGTATGCCCTGGCCAGGCCGTCAGCAAGGCCTGCTGATGCGCCGCCCGGGCGTCCCGGCTCGCAAGAAGCTGCTCCAGCGTTATCATTCCGGCCGTTCCATTTTGGCCACGACGGCATTTTTCCCCAGGTTCACCTGCAGGCCGCGGATGGCCCGTTCCGGCGCCTGGGAAATCCAGAGATGTATCTCATCGCCGGCACCGTTTTCCATCAGTCCCCTGCCCTGCATTTTCACCATGAGGTGCTGCGTACTTTCACCGGGCCAGAAAGAGGAATCCGTGCCGATATAGCAGACATCGGCAGGAACGGCCATGGAAGCCAGGAGCAAATTTACGCGCAAAGGTTTGTCTTTCAATGCAGTCGGGTCTATCGAGCGCAGAAAAAAAGACATGGAGGCCACGTCCATGGTGGGGCGGTCATCGACAGGAAAAACCCGGCGGACCGGTTCCGGATTATCCCCTATCCGCAGCACCGACTCCACCTCCTGCTCCCTGTAGAAGAACTCCAGGTGGCGCTGTTTGCCTTTTTTCTTGTGCGGGAAGGCGTAATAGTACGGGTGCATATCGGCCTTGGAAAGAAAAAGATGCACCTTATACTCGTTTAGCAGGAAGAGTTTGAACACGTTGGCAGCGCGGACGGTGAAACTGGCGTTATAGGCCGGCTTTTCCTGCCAGCTGCCTTCATGCAATTGCAAAGTGGCCGTCGCCATCTTGACCTTAATATTTCCACGGATAAAATGTACCGCATAACGGGTCTCCCCTTCCGCCGACTCTGGCAGCGCCCTCCGTTCCGGCACAAACGCCAGCACGGGCAGCAAGGCAAGGATAAAGACTGCTAACTTTTTCATCCCACTCATTTTCAAGGCGCAAAGTTACTGCTTTTCCAGTTCTTTTGCAATGAGCGGAAGCAGGACAATATCGGCAGGAAGCCATTGGACGGTGTCCAGCGACTCGGCCGTGAGCCAGCGGGCGGCCTCGTGCTCGTTCAGGTGCAGGGCCTCCGTCACCAGCGAGCACAGATAGCAGCGCATGTGCAGGTGGAATTCCGGATAGTCCCACTCCACGGTATAAAGATATTTGTCGATACGGATTTCCGTATCCAGCTCCTCCCGGATTTCGCGCCTGAGGGCCTCCTCCGGCGTTTCTCCCGGCTCAATTTTGCCGCCGGGCCACTCCCAGTAATCCTTCCAGGCGCCGTAGCCCCGCTGCGTGGCAAAGACCGCATTTCCGCGGCGGATGATGGCCGCCACCACTTCTATCGTCTTCATTTTTCATTGTCATTTTGTGTGCCCAAAGGTACGCCAATTCTTGGAAACTTTTTGTATTTTTGCATGAATTAAAAGAACTATGGAAGCAAAAATCGTTGACCTGCAGGAATGGGTGTCCTTTGGCGGAGGAGGATTCGGGGAATCCTTCTACAACAAGACGGACGACTCCGTGATTCTTAAACTGAACAAGCCCAGCGTATCGGCCCGCAAGGCCGAGAAAGAGTTTCTTCGTTCCAAGGCGGTCTTTCAGATGGGGATTCCGTCGGCCGAACCTTATGAGTTTGTAACCGACGGGCAGCGGTACGGCATGACCGTCCAGCGGATTCAGGGAAAGGAGTCTTTTGGAAGGATTATTGCCGATCATCCCGAGCGGCTGGAGGAACTGGCCGGCATTACGGCCGACTATGCCAAGGCCCTTCACGCCATCCCCTGCAATACGGAGGCATTTGATAATATAGCCTTGCGTACCCGGGAAATGATTATGGGGAACACGGTGATTCCGGGCCCAGTCAAGGAAAGGCTGGCGGGCTATATCGACGAACTGGAACCGGCAACCACCTGCCTGCACGGGGACCTCAATCCCTGCAATATCATTACGGCGCAGGGCAAGGTGTACTGGATCGATTTGGGCGATTTCGGCTACGGCAATCCCCTGCTGGATTTCAACATTCTCTCCCACATGAGCGGGTACGGTCCCAATCCCATGATCAAGCACCTTTTCCACATGGACAGAAAGATGCTTGCGCGTTTTTATCAGGCTATGGGAAAGCAGTACTTCGGTCCCGTCTGGGATACACCGGAGCACAAGGAGCAGATGCACCGCATCGCCCAAATTATGGCAGGAAAGGCCATCTGTATGTGGCCCCAGTCCTACCATGTCAATCTGCCCTATCTCCAGGGAAAGAAACTCGCCACCGCCTTCAACCTCTTTATTGGCGACCACCTGGCCCCCCGCATGCGCTGATGCGCCCTGCCATACCGGCCTATCCGTCTTGCCCGGCTCGACCGGGCATCTCCTACCGCGAAAACTGGGGGCAAGCTTCGCGGCATCATCACACGGCTATAATGAAGAAGATTGCCGAAAGTTGGGTAAGAGCATCTTGCAGAATTTAAGGACGAGGAAGGCCGGGCGTACGGAAATAGCGGAAAAGCAGTATCTTTGCGGAGAAAAAGTGATTGCGATGCGAGTTTTGTTTGTCTGTCACGGCAATATTTGCCGGAGCCCCATGGGCGAGTTTATCCTGAAGGCGCTGGTGAAGGCAAGGGGCCTGGAGGGGCAGTTCCACATTGAGTCGGCGGCGGTTTCCCGCGAGGAGATTGGCAACCCCATTTACCCGCCGGCAAAAAGGTGCCTCTCGCAACACGGCGTGTGGTGGGACCCGCAAAAATGCGCCCGGCAGGTTACCAGGGCCGATTATGACCGTTTTGACCACATCATCCTCATGGATGCGTCCAACCTCCGGCTCATCAAAAGGATTATCCCGGAGGACCCGGAGCACAAAATCCGGCTCATGATGTCTTATGCTGGCAGCAGCCGGGATGTGGCGGACCCGTGGTACACGGGGGATTTTGAGACTACGTTCCAGGATTTGCTGGAGGGGTGTGAGGCGTTTTTGGATGAGATTTCTCGACTCGCTTGCGTTCGCTCGAAATGACAAAAGATGCCCGGTCGGGGCCGGGCATGACGAAAGGGGCCGGGCATGACGAAAGAGGCCGGGCAGGACGCTTCCCTACTTCCTGTAAATAGAATCCAGGGAAACGTTGCCCCAGGTGGGCAGCGTGGCGTCTGAGACCAGGGCGTCGATGGTGCGGGCCTTGCCCAGCATCACGTCCTGCTCCAGGAAATTCATTTCTTCCTCCCACAGCGCACTCATGTACGCGGCAACGTCGTGCGTGCGGCCGTCGAAGCGGTAAATGAGGTGATGATACCCCTTCTTGTCAAACTGCTTGTCAAAGTACGCACTTCCCCAGATGCCACGACCAAAGTGCGCGTACTTTTCATACGCAACCGCCTGGTCCTCAGTACCATGAAAAAAGACGATGGGGCAAGGCTGTGCCAGGAATTCCGGCTTTCCGGTAGTGGAAATCACCGCCCCGGCAAACGACATCACGCCTTTGAAATTGAAGCCTTCCGGCAGCTCCGGCGCCGTGCCATTGACAATGTGATACTCCGTGGCCACGGAAATAATGGCCCCAGCCGATGACCCCGCCAGCACCAGGTTGTTCACATCCACCCCAACATTGTTGGACGCCAGGAAATTCACGGCAGAACAGACGTCTTCCACGCCCATTTCCTGCGACAGGAGGAATTGTTCCGACGCCTTCAACGCACCGGAAAGGCCCTTCCCTACCTTGTAGCCCTTCATGCCCAGCCGATAGTCGATGGCAACAACCCCATACCCGTTCTGCGTAAGACGCTCGAACCAGTCCTTCTGGAACGCGTTGTTCCGTTCACCCTGGATGAACCCGCCGCCGAACACGAACAGGATGGTGGGCTTCTGATGTCCCTCAAACATGGTCAAAGAGCCGGCAACCGGCTGATACACATCCAAATACAAATTCAGCGTATCCCGTGTGGCAAACTGATATGTCTTTTGTGCCAGCACAGGAAGCGCCAGCAGAAGGAGGGCAAAAAATGCAGTTAACTTTTTCATAGCCACAAATATACAAAAAAAGCCCGGTATCCAACCGGGCTCGTAACTATTTAATATTATAAATCTTATCCAGCACCGAACCGTCGCGGTTCATCACCACGCCCACCACCTTGTCGCCAAATGGCAGCGGGTCCGGCGTGCCGATAATGGAAGTAGCCTTGGCAGCCAGGTCCTTGATATCGACCAACTTCAATCCGGCAGCCCTGAGCTTTTCCGCAATCTCCGGACGGGCCGGATTCACGGCAATGCCGTACTCGGTGACCACCACGTCCACGGACTTGCCGGGCGTAATGAGTGTAGTCACCTTGGGCACCACGCAAGGGATGCGGCCGCGCAAGAGCGGGCACACGATGATGCTCAGGGCACTGTCTGCCGCCGTATCCTGGTGACCGCCGATGGCCCCACGAATAATGCCGTCGGAGCCCACCAGCACGTTCACATTGAACTGCGTATCCACCTCCAAGGCGCTTAGAATCACAATGTCCAGCGCATGCGTAGCGGAACCCAGGTGCTCACCGGAAGCATACTCCACGGAAGACACTTCCACATGGGAAGGGTCCTTGGCAATAGATTCCGCCGCCACCTTGTCAAAGGACTGCACGTCAATGAGCCTGCCGATAAGCCCCTCCTCATGGAGCTTGACCATGTGCGCCGTGATGCCGCCCAGGGCGAAGGAAGCCTTGATACCGCGGCTCAGCATTTCCTCGCGGATGTACTTGACCACCGCCAGCGAAGCGCCGCCGGTACCCGTCTGGATGCTGAAGCCGTCCTGGAAATAGCCAGAGTTAATGACCACTTTTGCAGCCTGTTTCGCAAGCAGAATGTCCCGCGGGTTCTTGGAGTCGCGGATGGCACCGGCCGAGATTTTGGAGCTGTCACCCACGCTGTCCACAACCACCACGGACTCCACGTCCGCACCGCGGATGCCGGCAGGCAGGTTGGGATACGCCACCAGGTCGTCCGTAATCACTACCACATGTTTGGCATAGCGAGCGTCCGGCAGGGCATAACCCAGTGAGCCACAGATGCTTTTTGCATTCTCCGAGCGCGGCACACCGCAGGCATTGCCCAGTTCGTCACTGGCCGATGCACCCAGAAAAGCCACATCAATCTTGAGCTCTCCACCAGCAATGGCACTGCCCCGGCCGCCGTGCGAACGGAACACCACCGGTTCCTTGAGGAGCCCGTGCGAGATGGCATCGGCCAGTTCTCCGCGCAGGCCCGACGTGGAAATGCCGGTGATAACGCCATTCTTGATATGTTCAATGAGCGGTTTGTGCACGTCCGAGAGGGACGATGCCGCCAGCTTGAGGTCCTTGAAGCCCATCTGGGCCAGCTTATCGACCACCAAATTCACCACCTTGTCTCCGCCACGGAAATGGTGGTGGAAACTGATGGTCATGCCATCCTTGAGGCCGGAACGGCGGATGGCCTCTTCCAGCGTTACAACTTTGGAGTTTCTCATAGCACTTCCTCCTTGTCGATTACACCGGCGGCAACGGCCAGGGCGATGGTACGCTCTGCGCGCAGCACAACCGGACGGTCAACCATTTTTCCATTGAGCGAGATGACGCCGGAGCCCTTGGCCTGGGCCTCCTTGATGGCGGCCACTACGGCGCGGGCCTTGGTGATTTCCTTCTCGGTGGGCGTGAACACGCTGTTCACCACCTCAATCTGACGCGGATTAATGATGGATTTTCCGTCGAAGCCCAATGTTTTGATGAGCTCCACCTCCTTGCGGAAGGTTTCCATGTCGTCCAGGTTGGAATATACCGTGTCGAAGCAGGCGATGCCGGCGGCACGGGCGGCCACCACAATCTGTTCGCGGGCCAACAGAAGCTCTGCCCCGCCCGGCGTGCGGTTGGTCTTGAGGTTGGCGGAATAGTCCTCCGCGCCCAGGGCGATGCCCATCATGCGCCCCGAGGCCGTGGCGATGGCGTAGGCATTCACAATGCCCAGCGCACTCTCGATGGCGGCCATAATCTTGGTTTCCCCTACCCGGCCAATTTCGGTTTCCACCTTCAGGATTTCCGCTTCCAATTCGCGGACTTCCTCGGCCGTTTCCGTCTTGGGCATGCGGATGACATCGACCCCGGCCTTTACAACAGCCTCTACGTCCTTTTTGCCGTACGGGGTATTGAGCGGGTTAATGCGCACCACCATTTCCGTATTGCCATAGTCGATGGATTTGAGGGCGTTGTGCACCAGCAGGCGCGCGGCGTCCTTCTCCGCCATGGTCACGGAGTCTTCCAGGTCCAGCATTATGCTGTCCGGCCCGTAGATATGGGCATCGGCCATCATTCCGGGATTGTTGCCCGGAACGAACATCATGGTTCTCCTTAGTCTTTCCATACGTCTTTTCCCGTTGCCCGGACGGCCGCGGCGGTAACGCGGGCCCGGATGGTGCAATCCAACGCTCCTTTGTCCACGGCCTGCACGTGAGCGTCCGTAACGCCCAGGCCTTCCAGGGTTTCTGTTATAACGGCCTTGATTTGCCGGCCGAACTGCGCGGCCACGGAGCTCTGCAGGTCCACCTGCAGGCCCTCTCCCGGCCCGATGGTGACCATGATGTCACCGGATTCTAAAGTTCCAGCAATTGCTTCTTTCATGTTAATATTTATGCTTGATGTGCAGGACGCAGAAGGTCCAGCACTACTTTTACAGGGTTGAAGGTTTCGATGGGAACTTCCACAAAGAGGGTGTTCCAGTCGCTCATGGCGCCGTTCCACAGGCCGGGCAGTTCCAGGGCCTTGAGCTCGCGGCCTTCATAGCTCTTGGAGCTGATGAAACCGGCCTCCGGGTCCACATACTGCAGCAGGTCGAATTTCTCACCTTTATAATTCCGCAGGCAGCACACCAGGTCCACCGGATTGAAGTGCGTGGCGTGGGACATGGCTTCCATGGCGCCCCTGTCCGCCCGGTTGATTTGCACGCTTTCCAGGATTTGGAGGCTGGTGCAGCCGTCCTTGCCGGCAATCACGTACGGACCGCCGCCGGGCTCGCCCTCGTTCTTTACCATGCCGCAGACGCGGATGGGACGGTCCAGCTTGGCGCGGAGCATTTTCACGCGCTCCCCTTCCGAATGGGCCAGCGGGATTTGCACGCACAGCTTCTTGTCCAGGAAGTTCTCTATCTCGTTGCAAAGCTGCACGGAAGGCTCCTGGTCCAGCTTACGCAGGTAGCCGAAAATCTGGTCCCGCAGCTCCAGGGCCACGCCCATGAGCACCTGCTTGTATTCGGCCGTAACGGGCAGCAGCTTCTCATGCGCCACGTTGTCGATGTTCTTGATGCTCACCAGTTCCTCTTCCACCTTGTTCAGGTTGTGGATGAGGGCGCCGTGACCGGCAGGACGGAAGAGCAGGGAACCATCGGCCTTCCTGAAAGGTTTGTTGTCCGGGTCCACGGCGATGGTATCCGTGGCTTTGTCCTGGAAGGTGAAGCGGATGTTGTATTTGACGCCGTAGCGTTTCTCGTACACGGGTTGGATTTCCGCAATGGCAGCCTCGAAGAGTTCCTGGTGCTCCGGCGAGATGGTGACGGTGAGGTTGCAGGTGCCGTCTGCGTTGCGCATGTACTCCTGGGCCTCTACCAGATGCTCGGCGATGGCCGTACGGACCTCCTGCGGGTAGCGGTGGAACTTGAGCACGCCCTTGGGCTTGGAGCCATAGGCCAGGCCGTCTTCCTTGAGGAGCTTGCGGAGGACGTCCTTGCGGTAGGCGGCGTTGTCGGCCGGCTCGCCGAAGAGCTCCGGCGTATAGAAGGCGAAGTCCTTGATGCGGGCGGCGAGCTTGGCGCCGGGGGCATCGGCCTCCAAATCTTTTCCTTCTTCCAGCGCAGCCAGGCCGCTGAACATGTCCTTGAACATGCGGGAGGCGGCACCGGAGGCCGGGACAAACTTGCTCTTGCCGGCAATATCGGCCTGCTTATAATAGGCTACGGCTTCTTTCACAGCCTTGGGTTCCAGCACCAGGATGCCGCGTTCCGGCGTGGCGGGGCCTACGATTTTCATCCACGGGAAACCGCTTTTGAAATATTCGATTTGCTGTTTCACCTGACGCAGGCTGGCGCCGCGTTCCTCAATCTGTTGGGTGTCTTTCTGGTTGAACATAGTGTTATGTGGTTTTATATAAAATTCTTGCCTGTAATTGTACTCGCTGCGCAGCTGCTCAAAGCTGGAGGGGTTGCTGCGGAAGAGGAAATCGTCCGTGAAAATGGGGTAATTGTACTGCAGGATGGCGGCAATCTCCCCTTGTGTTTTTCCGCTGAGGTCTATCTCCACCGGCTTGAGCGATTCATCTTCCAGCGCCGGGCGGAAATCCTTCAGCGCCTCTATGCCAAAGTGACGCGCAATGGCTTGTACGGCCATAGCCGTGCCGTTTTGCTTGCCTTGGTAGGAGTAGCCGGCTATATGCGGCGTAGCAATGTCACAACTGTCGATAAGAATGGGGTTGGGATCAGGCTCGTTGCACCAGGTATCCAGCACCAGCGGTCCCAATTTGGGTCTGTTCCGGAGCAGTGCCTGCTCGTCCACCACCTCTCCGCGGGACGCGTTGATAAAGAATGCACCGGGCTGGATTTTGGCGAAGAAATCGTCACCAGCCATGCCGCGCGTGGTGGCGTCCAGCGGGACGTGCAGGGTGACCACATGGGCCCGGGCAAGCAGCTCGTCCAGGGAGACAAAGCCTTTCTGCCCTTCTTTCTCCGCACGCGGAGGGTCGTTCAAAAGCACCTTGAAACCCAGGTTCCGGGCCATCTGCTCCACTTTTTTCCCCACATTGCCCACGCCGATGATGCCTATCGCCTTGCCTTCCAGCTTGATGGCCCGACGGGAAGCCACGCCAAAAAGCGCGGAAAAAACATAGTCCGCCACGCCGCCGGCATTGCATCCCTCCGCATTTTGCACCTCAATGCCGTTTTTGGCGCACCACTCCAAGTCTATATGGTCCGTGCCGATGGTGGCGCTGGCAATCATTTTCACATTGGTGCCTTTCAAGGTTTCCTCGTTGCATTTGGTGCGGGTGCGGATAATGAGGGCATCCGCATCCAACATGGCGTTATGGTCGATGGAACGGCCGTCCAGGTATTCCACCTGGGCATAAGGCTCCAGGACTCCCTTCAGAAAGGGGATATTGGTATCTGCTACAATTTTCATTTGTCATGGTAAGGGTACTTGGCCCTTAATCATACAAATATAAGTATAATTTAAGATATTTATGGCAAATTTTGTAATTTTGCAGCCGCATTTAGTCAGTAGTGTCATGTGGTGGATTCTTTCTTTTGTGTCGGCCGCCTTCTTAGGCTGCTATGACTCCTTCAAGAAACTGGCGTTACGGGATAACGCCGTGATGCCTGTGCTGTTTTTCAACACGCTGGTTTCCACCTTGTTGCTTTCTCCCCTGCTGTTCAGAACGGGATTTGGGAGCTGGGAAGTGCAGCGCTGGATTGTGCTCAAGAGCGCCATTGTGCTCTCCTCCTGGCTAGCCGGTTATTATGCCATGAAACACCTGCCGCTGACCATTGTGGGACCGCTGAATGCCACCCGGCCGGTGCTGGTGCTGCTGGGAGCCGTGCTGCTGTTCGGAGAGCGCCTGAACCTGCTGCAGAGTCTGGGCGTGGGAACGGCCATAGTTGCATATTTTCTCATGCGCATGTCCGGGAAGCAGGAAGGGATTGACTTCCGGCACAACAAATGGATTTGGTCGCTCATTGTGGCGGTGCTGCTGGGGGCCGCCAGCGGGCTGTACGACAAATTCCTGATGTCGCCCTCCAGCGGCCTGGGAATGGACAATTTGCAGGTACTGAGCTGGTACACGTTCTATCAACTCATTATGATGAGCGTTTTGCTGGCCTTTGTGTGGGCGCCGCGCCGGGCTTCCACCACGCCTTTTGAGTGGCGCTGGAGCATCCCGTTCATCTCCATCTTCCTATGTGCGGCGGACTTCTGCTACCTGCAGGCCCTCGGGCAACCGGACGCCCTCATTTCCGTCATTTCCATGATCCGGCGCGGGTCCGTGCTGGTGAGTTTTGTGATTGGCGCTTTCTTCCTAAAAGAGAAGAACATCAAAGCCAAGGCCTTCGACCTGGTTTTGGTGTTCCTCAGTATGGTGCTGCTGTATCTGGGCTCCCGTTAATTGGCTTCCCGGACTACTTCCCTGCCCGCTTCCGTCCAGGCCAGGTAGCCGCCCAGCATATTGTAAACATCCTCAAGGAAGTTTCCGAACCAGTCCACATTCACGGCTCCGCGAAGATGACCGGCCGCGAATTCCTCCGCCGTACGTACGTCCAGAATGCGCGTTTCCGGCGCCAGTGCTTCCGCAAAGGCCTCTACCGATAAATTGTTCACGTTCTGGGCCTTACAGGAGAAGAAGCCCAAGAGGGATAAAAGCATAATGCCAGATACCAAATGTTTCATATTTGCAAAGATACCTCTTTTATCTCATGTCCACAACTCCCCTACCGTGACAATTTTTTGAAAAAAACTGAAAAAACATTTGGTAATTCAAAAAAAGTCCGTACCTTTGTAATCCCAAACGGGAAACGGGGTATTAGCTCAGTTGGTAGAGCGTTTGAATGGCATTCAAAAGGTCAGGAGTTCGATTCTCCTATGCTCCACTCCTTAAATGATTGAAAATCAATCAGTTAGAAAGGCTCTAAGCGTTGAAACTTAGAGCCTTTTTTAGTGTGTTTACGGTAAAGTTCGAGCTTTTTTCGAACCTTTTTCTCGAAAAGTTTGAAGAATGCTTGAAGAAAATGGGAGGAGTAAGTGTTTGATTATCAGTATCGCCATCGTTTTTGGCTTTCAACTGCTTCAAAAACTTGCAACAGCTATCCCTGGATGAAAAAACGGCCAGTATTTGTGCAGTCAAATGCCATATTACCCCGTTTTGTTACCCCAGTTTTGGCGTAAAGCATCCTTCAAATTATGGGACCAGAACCTATATGTTTAACCATTATTTGAAAAATGCTTGAAGAAAATGAAGACCGTAACTTACACAGTATCAGTCACTCCGGTAGTTCTGGACTCGACTTGGAAGAAGAATGGGACCAATTATGTCCGTCTCCGTCTTGGGCTTAAGGGTTCTACGAAGTTAATCAAAACCAGTATTGTAGTTCACAAAGAGCACTACAAAGGTGGCAAAATCACTTATAAGCCCCTGAAGACCACGCTGGACGAGCTTGTTCTGGAGACGGAGAAAAGGCTTACAGAGCTCAAATCCGATACGCTGGCCGGAATGTCACTGGACGATGTAGAGCGCTATCTAGCCACCTATGGTAAGGAAGATGAGTTCAAATTAGACTTCTACACTTTTGCCGATGAGGTTATTGCCCAGAAGAGCGGTCAGTCCCAGAAGACGTATCAATCGGCCCTGAATTCCTTCAAGGCATATATCAACGAGGATACCTTCGATATATCCCGCCTTACCTCTTCTTTAATGCGGGATTGGGAGCGCTGGCTCAGGAGTAAGCATGGAGACGGGGCTCGTGCGGTAAGCGCGTATACGAACTGCATCGCCTTTATTCACGGGCAGGCCCGGCTCAAGTACAATGATGAGGAGCTGGGCAATATCCGCATCCGGAATCCTTTCCAATTCTATAAACCACCGCGCCAGAAGGCCTCAAAGCACCGTGCTGTCGAAGCAGAATTCGTGCAGAAAATGATTGCGATACGGTCGCAGCTCAAGGGCCGGGAGAAACTGGGTGTGGACGTGTTCCTGATCAGTTTTGCCTTGATGGGCATGAACTGCCCGGATTTGTATTCCTGCAAGCTGGACAAAGATGATGTCCTGCACTACTTCCGTACAAAGACGCGGGGGCGGCGGGATGACGGGGCCGAGATGTTCGTGCGGATTGAGCCTGCCGTCAAGGAAATCATCGGCGAGTATCTCTCCGACGACAAGGACATGGCGTTCAAGTTTTCCTCTATGTATACGTCTTATCAGATTTTTGGAGAAAATGTGAATGCCGGGCTTGATAAATTCTGTGAACGGATCAAGGCCCCCAAGGTTACTTTGTACTGGGCACGCCATTCCTGGGCTACCATTGCGTATGCTAATGGTGTGACAAAAGGCGTGATCAACGACTGCCTGTGCCATGTTGACCGTGACATGAAAGTGACAGACATCTATGTAAAGAAGAATTGGGCCATCCTGTGGGATGCAAACAAGAAGGTTCTGGATCTGTTCAAGTGGGCGGCATGAAAAAGGGAGGGCGCCTCTAAGCATCTCGCCCTCCCTTGAACCGTTCCAAAGTATCTCACGACAGCTTGAAACAATGTGTGTTTACGGTTCCGAGCAATCGGGACCTTTTTATTTGTCCTTTCCCAGTTTCCTGAATATCAGCTTGGCCTGCTCCCTTTCTGCAGCGCGGAGGCAGTCCAATTGATGGCGGCTGTATAGTACGCGCCCCCCTACTCTGGCATACTTTGCCAGTCCTTCGGCCTTCATTTTTCTGAGCCATTTGATCCCGTACGCCTTGCGGGCCTGGTTCTCGCTGATGTCGTCTGAGTACGGGTTTGTCTTTCGGATAATCGCTTCCGCGATAAGATTGGAGCAGGATTCCAGCTCCTGCATGATGTCTCTTACGCTTTCCATATCTCTCTCACTTTAAGGGGTTAATCGCATGTTGGAGGAATAGCCGCGGGAGGCTTTGAGCATTTCGTTCAGGTCGTTGTGTTGGGAGTACAGCTCAGACATATCTATAACGTCCTTGCCCTGCATGATGCTCTGGATGATACCGAAGGCACGCTGACCGGCGGGGTCGTTATCCATGAAGCAGTAGGCCGCATCGTGGCTGCGGATATACTCGGCCGCCTTAATGACGTTGTTCGTGGAATTAAGCACTACAGTGTCGCAGTTAGGTATTTCCGTGCTTTGCATAACTAACCAGGAAAGAAAGTCGAAGTATCCCTCAAATATTGCTACCTTTTTATTAGAAGGCTTGTCTGTAACTTTACCTTCCGTGTTGATGGTAGTGATATCAGCTTTATTGGTACGTTTAAATCCCAGAGGTGATGTCATAGCGTAGGCGCCAGAGTTGTTAGGGAAGGCTACCATTAGGTAGTTTTTCCCCGTCTCAGGATTATGAATCTGGGCCTGCTTACAATAGAAGCGAGCTAACTTGAGGGGAATCTTGCGAGTTTCGATGTATCGACCCAGATAGTCGCTTCTAAGTTCGCTGACTTTTTTGATTGAGCTCTTCTCTTTCTGCGGTTCAGGCTCCGGCGACTGGTTCTGCAGAGCCGGGGACAATTCGCGGATAAAACGCTCAGCTTCACGCTGACTGAAATGCCTGGCCAGCATGACCAGTCTGACATTTGTTCCGCCGATACCAATGCCGTGGTCATGCCAGAGATTCTTGTAGGGGTCCACATGCAGGGACGCCTCGGTTTCCGTGCGCAGCGGGGAGAACCACATATTCTTGGATGTCCCCCGCCTGGCGCCGAGCGCTTCCAAAACGCTCTCAATGGGATAGTTGTAGATAGGATTGTCAAACATCGTCAAAAAATTTTTGTCGTTTTCTTTGTTCTTTCAATTTTAATCCCTACCTTTGTCCAAGAATTTAGGACAAGGACAGATTACTATTTCCTTAGTCAATGAGAATTTAGTCGATAGACCAAATCTTTTGACGGAAGCAAAGTAAAGACAGTCCCCTGAACAACGCAAATTTTAAGACTACGGATAATGGAAATTTCGAGCAAAAAAAGCCTCGAGCAAAATGCATCTGAGGCCACTGAGAAGCCGATTAAGCGCAATGTTCGCCATGTTTTCCCCGGAAAGAAAAAAGGTGCACGGCTTCGTCCCCTGTTTGACGTCCTGGTAGACGAGAACATGTCTATTTCTGAACTGGCCCGCCGCTGCGGCATGGCCAAGCAGAGCATGAGCACCCGCTTTGCCGTAGACGATTGCCGCGTCTCCGACATGGAGCAGATGGCCGAAGCCCTGGGCTACAAGTTCGTGTGGTACCTGGAGCCCAAGGAAGAAGCTTAGTCGTCGGGGTTGTTCAATTCCTCCAGTACAAATTCCGCCACCTCCTGGCGGATTTTCTGATAGTTACGCTCGACCAGAACGTCGAGCTGCATTTCCGAGAGTTCCGTCAGTGGCGGAACTTTTTTATTGTGGCGGGGCGGTGCGCCTGCGTCCACTTCCCCACAGAAGATCTTCGGGTGGATCTTTTGCTTATAGGTATCGGCTACATAGCCGCAGAAACTGCCCTGGGACAGGGCTTCTATCTTGTCCGGAGGCAGAACGTCGCGCAGTTCAAAGGCCAGAGTTATCTGCTCGGAATCGTCGCCCTGAGACAGCGAACGGGTTTGGTGGTCCACCTTGCCGAAGGACTTGGAAAGGGTCTCGGCCGTATCCCCTTTCACGGCACCGGCGAAGACATTGCCGACGGTGTTGAAGATGACGTTGGATTCCTTGGTGTCGTAGTCCCGCACCAGCTGTGACTTGTCCTGTGCACCGATGACGACGGCCACCTTGTTGCTTCGAGCCGTGTCAATCAGGTTGTCCAGGCCTTTGAGGTAGATGGTGGGCAGCTCGTCAATGAGGATGCCGCAGTGGCGCCTGCCCGGGACGTTGACCTCCTTGAAAAGCTGGGACATCATAAGCGCCAGCGTTGTTCCATAGACGCTCTGGCGGCGCGGGTTATTTGCAATGCAGATGATTTTGGGCTCGTCCGGGTTATTGATATCCAGGGAGAAATCGTCCCCTGAGAGCACCCAGTAGAGGGTTTTTGAGGCAAAGCGGTTGAGCGGGACTCGGGCCGATGCAATCTGGCCCTGCAGCTGCTCGAAGGCGTTGTCCTTCATGGCGTCCACGAAGGTATTGCGCTTGACTTCCAGCTCCGGGAACTTCTTCAGGACCTCGAAAACGTTGCGATAGTCGATACCCATCAATTCAATCAGGTGCGGGAAGGTGCAGTATCGGCCCTCCTTATATATCTTAAGGAACCAGATGAGAAGGTCCACGTAACAGCGGGCGCTCATGGAGAAGAAGTCCTCCCCTTTCTCGTTGCCGCGATTGGCGTTTTTGAGGATGAGCTCGGCAATCTCCGTGGAATCTATCGGGTCCCTGAGATAGCGAGGATGGATGGGGTTGAATCGATGTGAATAGCGCGGGTTGTCAAAGTTCACCACGTACATCTTCGGCTTCAGATCCCCGTAGCAGTCGTAGTTATCCAGCAACTCATTCAGAACCCTTTCCGTGAGGTCCGGCGCCTTGTAGTCATAGACGCAGAGCGAATAGGCCTTCTTAATCATTCCCCGGATGAAAGGGCCGTAGATGCTGTAGGACTTACCGGAGCCCGGCGTTCCAAGAATCATGCACCCACGCTGCGGAGAAACCACGTTGATATAGCCCTGGCGCCGTTTTCCTTCCCACTGATACGTGAGCGGAATGTTGATGCTGTCCTCGTTCTCGATGAGCTTCTCGCACTGCGGGAAGGTATCGAAGTAGTCAGGCAACTTTGCGTTGAAGCTGTGGTACAATCGGCCCAAGGCGATGACGCCCAAGAGGAACAGTACAAAGCCAGCTACTGTGGCGACGACAAAGAGGATGCCCGCGCCCATCCAGGGAGCTGTCATGAAAAGCGCAAGGCCGATACCGACCGGAAAGACAATCTCCTTCCAACCGGTTTCCTTGGACTTGCCGCTGCGGATGATCACCGACAGCGTGCAGAAGAAAAGGCACACCAGCCGCACAGACCATTGATTCCGGAACGCTCCGGAGCGGTAGAAGCTCTCCACGATGTTGTCTGTCATGGCGCTGCGTAGCCCCAGGCTGGCCCACATCGGGTATGCATAGTAGTACACGATAAACACCAGGATGGTCCCTGCAAACAGCAGAAACATCGAATACATCGGCTTGACTGAACTCTCCATGGCTAATACCTCCTGGGCCCGCGTCTGCGGCGCCTGAAATAGACATCATCTATATAACTGCGGTCCCTCTGCTGCTCCATACCGTCCAGCAGCTCCTCCAAAACTTCCGCCGCAGGCGAAGTTTTCTTTTCATCTTTAGGGGGATTCTCTCCCCAGCGCTCCACCCTTGCCCTTTCCATCTCCGCTGCGCCGAAGCCTTTTACCTGGCCGTCGGTGAAGACGCTGCGCGTCTGGTGGTCCACGAACGTCACCTCCGTGATGCGCCCTTCCTTGTTTTTGGTGAGTGTCATGGAGATATTCATCTTGGCCAGAATCATCCGCATGGATGCCTCTGAATCACTGTGGTTCATGGCTATGTTCAACGCATTCAGCATGCGCTTGCGGGCCTCCGGATCCCGATTCTCTCGGCTCTTTTCCATGTGGGAAAGAATGTCCTCCGAGCCAGGAACCTTGAGCTTCTTGTCTGATATAGGCTCCATGCAGAGCTTGCCGTTTTTGGGATTGATACCCGCATAAGTGACATAAGGATTCAGGCCAACGCGTTTGAAATCCACCTTCACCCGGAAGGTTTTCATCAGCGTCTTAAACTGCTCTACGTTGGTAAAGTTGTACTTTAAGGACTGCTCCACAAGCTGCTCTATCTGAAGCTTGTAGTTCCCTTTCTTGGGGTTGAACTTCTTGACGATAACCTTTTCAATAAACACCGCATCTTCCGGAACAGGTTCCGGCGGCGGATTATCCTTCAGCCACTGCTCAAAGGCTTCCGGATTCAGGAACTGTGGCCCTGCCTTGGAGGTAAATGCCTTGTCGTCCAGCTCTTCCTCTTTCTGCTTTTCTCCCTTGCCGATGGTAAAGCCGTACTTCTTGGCCAGCTTCTTCATAAGCGCCTGGCACCGGCGCTGCTCATTGGAGTCGTTAATCTTCTTCCCGTTGGCATCCACCCGCACCGATACCACATGGTAATGAATGCGGTCAATGTCATTGTGCTTGTAAAGGATGACAGGCTGGTCTCCATAGCCCAAGCCTGCCATCAGTTCCTTTACGAATTCGACCATCTGCTCATCCGTGAGCCCATCTGTGTCCGAAGGGTTAATAGACATGTGAAAAGACGGCAGCTGACACCGCCGACTAGCCCTTTCATAACGCTCCAGCGTGGCCAGAGGGTCATTATGGTCATCTATGTTGGCCATATACAGGACACTCGCCTTCCCGGCATCCACCTTATTCTGATTATAGTGGAAGCAGGTTTCACAGTGCTCAGTGGCCTTTTCTATCTTCACTACCATAGGACAAACGGCTAAAGGGATGAGAGATCTACCGAATAGATTTTGAGAATTCAGCCCTCCTTGGAAAGAGGTGCCAGGTCCAGATTCTGAACCCAGATGTCCAGGTTCACGAAGGTCTTGTCGTCTTTGGGGACAACGCTCACCTTCAGAGAACCCATCACGGTTACGAAGCGGCCCTTCTTGAGATAGTCTCCCACACCGCTTTTCTTCATGCGGCAAGAGTAATAAGTGGGCTTTTCGTCCTTGTCCCGGCCATCGTTGACAGCCACATCAAAGCGGAGGAATTCACCTCCCTCTTTACCGGAGATAACCTCAGCATCCTTGGCCAGGTTACCTGAAATGATAATAGTCTGCATACTGCAAATCTTTAATTGTTGAACATTAGTTATCGCTGTCCTCCCCGGAGGAGGTTCCAGTTATCTGCTCGTAAATGAGGTTCACCTTCTGCACCATCCCGTCCATCATGCGCTTCATCTGCATCATGTCATGATCTATGTCACCGGCATTCACTATCACACGGCCGTTCTTGTCACGCAGCCTGGCCAGTGTATTCAGGGCCTTCACCCGCTGGTTATAGTTGACGCCAATGCGCTTTAATTCTACGCGGAGCATGTCAATCTGTTTGGAAAGATTGGCATCATTACGGCTCAGATTCCTACGCCTTATACGTGTAGAAATAACCGCTTCTCGAATATACTTTGAACGGTTATGATAACCCTCCAGCCGCATTTGAAGCATCAATTTCTCCAGTTCTTTCTCAGTAAACCGTACGTTCACATAGTATTTTCTTCGTTCACTCATAAATCAACGGTTTTAACACTTCAAAGGCCAGAATGTAGGGTGCAAGACCGCCCATCGGGCGGGTTTTCGTGACACGAAAACACATCTTGCAATTTGGACTAAGCCAAATTCTCTACTCCCCTTCCAAACTGACTCTTGCCAAATGTAAAAACTTCTTTTATTCTGTCCAAATTTTTGGGATTTGGTCAGACGAAATTTGTCTATTAAAAGAATAGTAATTAAGTTTGCCGGCAAACCTGATTACGGGAATACTTGAATACCGGCAATCAGGTAATCAAGTAATCGGGTAATGGCGTAATCCGGTAATAACGTAAACAGGTATTCTGGTTATCAGGTAATCGGGTAATCAGGTAATCAAGTATTCAAGTTGAAAATGGAGGAATAGAAATGGACCAATTGGATTATTTTCGGGAGCAGCTTAACAAGAAACCAATCGTAGACTCCCCTGTTTCGCAGCCTCAAGGTGCAGTGAAAGGAAAACGCAGAGGCCGACGTAAGAAAGATGAAAGAGAAATGAACCCGCAAGGAAGTAGCTGCATCAAGCTATCTTCTGAGTCGCTGCGGAAAGCCAGACTGCTGTCAGTATGGCTGGACGCGAATGGGATTCAGCAACGGCCATCCCTGAATGGACTGTTTGAGGAGGCGCTGGATCTAATGATTGAAAGTAAGTATCCCAAGTTCCGGGCGGCGCTGAAGGGGTTCCAAGGAACGGATTGAGTGATGAGTATAGCCGGTCTGGCGGCTTTTGCCGACAGACGGGCGGTGTGAGGCGCGGCGGTGGAACAGTCTCTGGCGCTTGGGCTGGCGGACGAAGTCCGGACGGCACAAGTGACAGAGTCTGTGGAGCCGTGAGACTTCTGCGGCGGCTTGCCGGCGCAGGTGTCTCAAGCGCCGTCCAGCGGAGACGGACTTCACGGCAGTGCAGCGGGCGGGCGCGAAGTGCCCAGTCCGATGTGCTGACGGGAAGTTGGTCGGAGCGGTTGAGGTTGTCCGGGGAAAGGAGTATCTTTGTGTGTAATCAAAACCACATAGTTATGAGCGCCAGTAAGTTTTATGTCGAGTCTAATTTGGCCAGTAGATTCAACAATTTGAAGCGTTACTATAAGGTCAATAAGGAATATAGCATATCTGTCCACGATGATTTCAGTTGGTTCCCCGACATTAGCGTGGAAGTTGCCAGGCACACACCTATTGAAGACACGGTACCAAGGTCAAGCCAATATGAAAAGATCAAACGTATGTCCGAGGATGAGTTCAACGAGTACTTCAACGGCAACTATACTGCTCTTCAGGAAGTCAATATTCAGGGTGGTGATTACTTCTTGGAGCAAAGTGACAATGACGAGGCATTTACCTTCCATGCTTTCTTTGAGAAGCCCAGTAGGCATTTCCGTATCTGTTGTGGGCAAACTATCGGCGGCTCCGATTTCTCGTTGATGAGGGAAAACACTATCTCGGCTCGGCCCATGACGAAGAAACGTGGCCTACATATCACTGAGGAGGTGTTTTGCTTGGCTTACAAGATTGTTCTGGAGTTCCTTTACTCCGGCTCGGCTATGCCTGGCTCACAGGACAAGGCTTTTCAAGCGATTAAGGGGCTGCTTGCTCCGAACAGTAAACCTATGGAAGTTGTCGTGACGCAGGAATCCTATTACAAGAAGGCTCGTGGATTAATGCTTCAACGCAAAGATGAGATTAAGGCGCGCTTGGTTGAGATGGATGATAAACCTTCGAAGAGAGGTGAACTGAGGGCAGAGATGCGAGCCATCGACTATTGCGTGTCAATTCTGGACAAGTATCATTAGCCGGTAGTTGGTCTGAGCCAGAATAATGCGTATCTTCGTAGCAAGACGGAAAAACGACACGGCGGGACGTTCTTTTGCTAAGCCGAATCGGCACTTGTTCCGTTTGTGATACCGTTCAGGTATGGCCGGAGTCCTCTTTCACGCGGGGCTCCGGTTTCGGTTATAGAGATTTCTTCAAACTCCAGCTGCCCATTTTGTGGCCGTTGTACTCAATCTCTCGTTCGTCAAAAACCTCGTAACCACGCTTGAGGTAGAAGTTCAGATTCTTCTGAGAGTTCGTAAAGAACACAATCTGCCTGCCGCCATGTTCACGGACATAATTCTCCCAATACTCGATGAATTTGGTTCCAAGGCCGATGCCCTGCACCGTGGGGTCTACGGTCAGTGAACTGGCATACCAGATGCCCGGGCCGGTTTTCTGATAATCGTGACAGGGCTGCCCAGCAGCAGTATCCATAGCCAGCCAGTCGTCAATGCGGTTTCGGTCTCCTGCCTTGTATACGTTCAGCCATCCGTGGAGTACGTAGGATAAGTCAGACGCTTTCTTATAGTCCGGAGCGTTTAGCTGTGCTGTGGCAACTATCTTCCCATCCATCCTGGCAGCCAGTTGATGTACCTTGTTGAAATTGGTCTTGTATTCGTGCGTGATGATGGATAGTTGTACCCGGTTCCGTTCTTCTTTTTCAGGGAACCAGTTGGTGAAGTACTCGTAATCATCAAATGCACGGGTTGCCAGCTCCGCCGCCTGGCGGATTTCGCTGCGCTTCAAAGGTCCAAATTCAAGTGCCATAGAATTGTCTGGGTTAAATCTCGATTTGTCTAAGCGAATATAGTCATTTTCGGGAAAATAAGATTAACTTTATCCTCGTGAAAAAGGTACAATATACGGGAACAAACTATGACGAGGTGAAGGCGCTATGCGGAGACAAGGTGCTGGCGCCGTACTTCTGCATGGGGTTCACGATGCTGTCGCTAATGACGGATGAAGGATTTGTGACGGTGCAGGAGTGTGATGCGATTGTGCTGGACGATGACGGTAAGTTTCACGTAGAGAAATGAAGATTGAAGAGGCCATGGTGTACCTGCTGGCCACGAGTCAGCACGGGATGAAGACGGAGCAGATTGCCAGGGAGCTGGAGCTGCGCGGTCTGGTATCGCGACGTCCGGGAAGGCCGCCGCTGGACGGGAAGGTCATTGCGGCGATTGTCTATAAGCACCCGGAGATCTTCTGCTTCAATGAGGGACGCGTGAGGTTGCTGATGTGAACTGCTAGAACAACCAGGCGTAAATACCGGCACCAATCAGGCAGGGAATCAGGCCGATAAGCATACCCCAACATGATTGCACAAAGTGGTATTTCTTCTGGTGGTAGGCTTTGTCCATGTGCTCTGTGCCGGGCAGGCGGACTGCCTTGAGATTGGCAAAGATGACCCAGTCCAGGATAAAGCAGTCGTACCAGTCAATGAAGAGCCAAATGCCATAGCCCACGGCAAAGGCCGACCAGAAATCATAGGCTCCCGCCAGTTTTACTACGACAAGAAGCAGCGCCAGGGCAACTAATAGCGCCATGCCTTTTTTCAAGAGTACCGTCGGCGTAAAGAATTCAGCCGGGACGTGCTCGTGCGTTTTGAAGTACTCTTCCTGAATGTCCTTCGGATAATCGTGAATCCACCACACCGGATTCTTGACCAGAGGAATCAGAATCATAGCGGTGAACGCGATGGTCAGAATGACAGCTTCCAATATGATGACGATCCAATTCATACAGCTTTCTTTAAACAAACAGCGGCGCAGACGACTTCCACCACGCCCAGCACAAAGAAGATATTACTGAGGGCCACAAAACCCCATATCCACCATTCCAAGGCTATCCAGATCATCAGAATAATTCCGCAAACGATTACGCCCCAGTAGGCCCAGCGGTGATTTTTGAACAGCATAAGTGCTGCCAGCAGTTGCGTAAGACCATTCACAGCCAGAAGAACGAAGCCGGATGGAATGAAATTCTGGAAAAACACATCCGGCCAAGGCATCTTAGCCCGCAGCAGATCCAGCATCGGCTCCCCTCCCCAGCTAACGCCGGAAGGGTCCATCCACATCATGACGGCACCACCGATAGCGCCGATTGCAATGAAAAGGGTCAGTATTTTCAAAAATGTCTTCATCTTGAGCACAAAGGTAATACCCGTTTCCCGCAACCGGGTTGCAAAGGTCAGACGGTATATATCATCCGGAGGAAGTCGGTGCCGAAGACGTGACGGTGGTCGGCGGGGACGAAGCCGATGGATTGGTAGATTTTGATGAGATGGGGCATCCCGGCATCGGCCACAAGGGCTATCTGGGTGAAGCCTTTTGAGAGGCCGATTTTGATGCCGTCTTCTAGGAGGGCGCGTCCGATACCTAAGCGGCGGAAGTCAGGATGGACGGCCAGGGAATCCAGATAGAACTCGCCGGGATCGGTCTCGGGTTCGTCGTTGCCGTACAAGGTGAAGAACGCGGGCCAGTACTCCTTAAGCGTCTTCTCCTTAAGGTCTTTGTATAGAGCGCCAGGATAGGATAGAAGGGCCCCGGCAGGCTTTCCGTCCACTTCGGCTATGCGGGTTCTGCTGTAGGTGTAAAGCGTGTCTTCCCTACCCTCGCTTTGGGTTATGTTCTCCAGCGCATCGGCCAGGTCATCGTTAACGACTTCCTCGAAGTCATAAAGATGCATCCCGGCCAGGATGCATTCGGCCAGGAAAGGGGCGTCAGAGGGACGGGCGTCGCGGATGATTATAGCCATTGGAAGTTCTCTTTTCCAGCGCCTATTTCAAAATGGTATTTGACAATGCCCAGGTCGATCTGGGTGTAGCCCCACGGGGAGAAGAAGGTCTTGGTTTCGACCTTGTTTTCATCGTGCAGAATGAATTTGAACTTCTGCTGGTTGACGGCCGTAGGTGCCAGAAGGGCGGCTTCCAGACCGGCTTTGAACCAAGCGGGAACTTCGCCATCGGCCTCAAAGAACTTCTCGGCAGGCTTCTGGGGGTGCTGCACGCCCTGATTCTCTCCATAACCCAGGGAGATCTCGCAGTGGATGATGTCCCCGTCTCTTAAGGTAAAAGCACCAGAAACCCTCTTATAGGTAAGTCCGGCCCAGCAGGTGTTCAGGCCCAGCGACTGAGCCAGGATTACAATCTTCTCGCCGTAATAGCCCACCTTTTCTTCCCATTCCTTGCCCTTGGGCGCTGCCATAACCAGGTAGTTCTTCACGCCGGAAAAGGTTCCATAGGTGTGCAGTTTGCTGCCGAAGGCCTTCGGCTCGTTCACGACCAGCTGAATGTTCAGTCCGCTCTCCGCGTTTGCCTCTTCAATGGCTTTCCGGAGCGTGGCCAGTTTGGACACTTCTATGGGCTGGTCCGTGTATTTACGGACCGAATGACGGGATTTGATGGCTTCAATGAGTTCCATGAGTTATTTCTTGTAACCGTCTTTGGTGATGATGGGTTTTCCGTCGGCGTCGAGGAGCGGGGTGAGGCCACCGCCGTAGCCACGGCATACGAACAGGTAGTTCACTCCGGTCTCTTTGTCAACGATGACGATTGCGTCCGTCATGAAGGAAACGCCTTCCTTTTCTTTGATATCGAATCTGTCTTTTGCCATATGATACATTGTTATATTCGAATTTATCTGCAGAGATAGTATCCCACTGCAACTAAGGCTACTCCAGCAATGACGCTCAGAGCAATGTATCCTGCAAAGCCCCAGAGGTTTCCGGACTGCAGCATAATCAGAGCTTCTTTTGAGAAGGTGGAGAATGTGGTAAATCCTCCGCAGAGTCCCACTGTCAGGAACAAGGCCCAATTGCTGCCCTCGCTGGCTGTGCGGCTGAACAGGCCCCACAATAGCCCGATCAAGAAGCAACCGACCAGGTTTACGGCCAGTGTTGCCCAAGGGAATCCCTTTCCAACGCCTTTCATCAGCAGTGAGACAAGATACCTGCATGCTCCTCCAATGAAACTACCCGCGCCAACGACCGCTATATTCTTGATGATGTCTGATACCATTGAATTTCGATTAAGCGAACTAATATACGCATTTTCTGCGAGAATACGAGCCTGACTGGCGGCGCAAGCCGACAGTTGGGCGGTGGAATGGGAGCGGAGACGGAGTGACCGGCTTGCCGGGCACTTGGTCGGAGCGGAATAATTGACTAACTTAGCGGTATGTTTTACGCAATACTTGGAATCGTCGTTATTGTGGCGTTGTTCCTGATATTCAGGGACGACCATGACAGTTCGTATAACCGCAACGAGAAGGCTCAGCGGCAGTCGGAGGGGGCCAGGCAGCAGAGTGCCTATTCGAAGAAGGAAACGTCTCAGCCGAAGGCGGAGACAAAATCGGGCCCTAAGGCAGAGCCGAAGGTAGAGTTTACGTTCGAGCATAAGTCGAAGGACGGGGCTGTGCATAAGGCCGAGTTTCAGGGCGAGGCAAAGAAGGTTATCGGGATGATCGGCTCCATCATTGAGGAGGTGAAGAAGGAGGCTGCTGAGCCTCTGCAGGATATCCAGAAGGGTGTGCAGGGGGTGATGGATGAGGCCAAGGCGGCCATCGACAAGGCCATGAAGGAGGCCGGGCAGAAGCCTTACTGGACCAGCAGTACGGATGTGGATGAACAAGAGCAGCCGGAGGCCGAGGACCCGGATGAGGAGGATTGGGAGGATGATGAGGAGATGGACTTGTCGTTCCTGGATACCCTGGATTACTACGAGGATCTGGAGGAGAATACGGAGACCTTTGACATAACCGGTTTGAGGTATTACTGCACCGTGCACGACTGCGGAAAGATTGTCGGCTATGTGAAGCCGGATCCCTCGAATGTACATGATGCGCGGGCACAGGCCGTGATTCGGTCTGACGGTAAGTTGCTAGGCTATATCCCCCGCACTCAGCTGGACTGGTACGAGGATTTCAATGAACAGAATGTGGTGTGTCCGTTCGTCGGTGAGATTGAACTGGACCACAGTACGGCCAGGCTGATTGCGGAGATTAAGGTCATTATTCCGACGAGCCAGGAGTACGTCGAGGAGGAAATCGAGAACGAGCTATAATCCCACTTTTCAGGAATCTTAACATCTTTTAACATTTTTCGTTTGGCGGTCTCGGATGAGGCCGCTATCTTTGTAACGTGATTTGTAATTCGCTGATTATTAAATAATTAAATATAATAATCCGTAGTAATATGATTTGTGATTATCAAACTAATAAGGTGTATTTGGCGGAGGGAATCAAGGGGTATCCGAAGGTGGCGGAGAATCTGTTGTATGCACTGTATAAGGAGGGTGTAGAAACGGAGTATCTCCCCCACTCTAAGTCTAAGAAACACGTGTGGGCGCGGGATTATATGCCTATCCAGCTGGAGGAGAACTTGTTCCTGAAGTACGTGTATAATCCGGATTATCTGAAAGCAGCGCCAGAGTATATCCCGCCTTATCTATCGATGATAAGGGGTATGAAGCTGAAAACGAGGCGGACGATGTTTGTAATAGACGGGGGTAATGTGGTCAAGTTCCATGACTGTGTCTTGATGACGGACAAGGTGCTGGTGGAGAATTGCGTGCGGGATGAACTCGACTTTCGGCTTGTCCTAGAGGACATTTTTGAGTGCAATGTGGTGTTTATTCCTTGGGACCGGTATGAGATGTTCGGGCATGCGGACGGGATGGTTCGGGCCATTGGCTATAAGCATGTGCTTCTGAACAATTACATCGACTATGACAAGAACCTGAGGGTGGAAATCTTGGAGCGGCTGACTAAGAAAGGGTTCGAGGTGGAAGAGCTGCACTATGATATGCCGCGGCCATCGCGGTATTCGTGGGCGTACCTGAATTTTTTGCAGACAAAAAGCTGTATCTTTGTACCTGGGCTTGGGCTGGAGGAGGACGAGAAGGCGCTGGAGCAGATCAAGGCTATCTACCCGGATTATAAGGTGATTCAGGTTCCGGGATGCCTTGAACTAGTGCGGGATGGCGGAGCGCTGAACTGCGTGACATGGAATATTAAGACTGTTGAACCTATAGACGATTTGCCGGAATGAACGAAATCAGAACAATTGATGAATTGGTGAAAGCCTTTGAACTTGAAGGGCTGAATGACGGAAAGAGCATTGAGGAGCACTTCCCTTCTTGGGCTGCATCACTGATGAATAACTTTGCAATTAGCAAAGGGGGTAAGATTTTTCGCTTCGTTGAGATTGAGTTTTACCACAATCTGACGGATGATGAAGTCATTTAAGTTTCGCAAGTAGCTAAAAAACGAAAAAAGCTAAGGTTGATTTCTTTGAGAAATATTGCATATCTCATTGATAATCACTATATTAGTGTCGCCAAACAAACTAACATAGATACCCTTAGCATGAACAAAGATAGGCACATTATTTCGGAAATCCGCGGCTTTTTTGCGGAAAGTGATAATACGAAAGCGATTCAAGGAGTGATGAACGTGATGGACCATATTCAAATTACCCAGCGGCAGATGGGGTTTGCCAAAGCCGAGAACTGCAAGTTCACGGCCGAGCAGATCTTCCGTCTGGCGGTCCTGTTCCCGTTCTTCTCCATCAAGAATGCCCGGAACTACACCAAGAGTATGCTCGGTCAGTTGTTTATGTGCCACAAAGACATGTTCTACCGCTTTTTGGCTAATGTGGACATCAACTGGCGGCAGATACTGTACAGCTTTACGCGCCGCCTTGTGAACAGGATAGCATCCAGAAGTGACTCCAGGAAGAGTACCGACCCGGTGTGTCTGATAGTAGATGATACCGACTTTCCCAAGGTTGGGCGGAAGGGAGAGCTGCTGGGACGTGTTTTCTCTCACGTCCAGCACAAGAGTATCCTTGGCTACAAGGGCTTGTTCCTTCTCCGTACTGATGGCATGACCCAGACCTTCGTTGACTTCACCCTTCAAGGTGAGATGGGAAAGAAGGCGGCCAAGCCTCAAGGTCTGACGCAGAAGGAATCGGAAGCCCGCTTCAGCAAAGAGCGTGATGTGGACAGCCGTGCAGCCAAGCGTATGGATGAGTACTTCGAGAGCAAGTTGGATAACACTATACGTCAGGTCAAGCGGGCCATCCTTGAAGGCTTCCGCTTTGACTACCTTCTTGTAGACAGCTGGTTCGTATGCAAGGAACTTGTCAACTTTGTGAAGACCAGGCACATAGGCTGCAACCTGCTGGGGATGATAAAGATGTCCAGGACCAAATATGATACGACTGAAGGAGCCATGACGGCAAACACCATCATAGCCAAGGAATCCAACCGGAATGGTCATGTCAAGTACTCCAGACGTTATCATTACTACTATTGTGAGGTGGAGGCATACTTTGCCGGAACACCTGTTAAACTCTTTTTCTACCGCAACGGCAAGAAGGCAGAATGGAAGGCGTTGCTCTCCACAAATCTAACCCTGAATGCCTTTGAAGCGTACAAAATATACTCTATGCGCTGGTCTATTGAGGTGGCCTTCCACGAGTGCAAGGGGCTGCTTAACCTCGGTAAATGCCAGTGCAGGGACTTCGCATCACAAATTGCCTCCATCTCGCTGTGCATGCTCCAGTACAACATCCTGGGGTATGTCAAGCGGTATGAGTCATATGAGACCATCGGGGGGCTGTTCCGGGAGATAACCCAGTCTTCAGTGGAGTTAACCGTCACGGAAAAGATCTGGGGTATCATTATGGACCTGCTTAACGTAATTGCAGAAGCCTTCAGCTTTGACCAGGAGGAGATGATGCGGGCAGTCATAAACAACAATAACAAAGAACTACGTGCCGTCCGACGAGCCTTTGAGGCTCTACAATTGGCGGCCTAAATCACTTGCGAAAGTTAAAT